>ERZ835880.5-NODE-5-length-230172-cov-70.436986_pt1 | contig 230172 bp, 188 predicted proteins | sample MGYA00519944_ERZ835880 | MGnify/ENA primary metagenome ERZ835880 (study PRJEB31850, sample SAMEA3708787) | human gut metagenome | biome: human gut; feature: human-associated habitat; material: faeces | place: China | collected 2014 ... | reverse complement strand
CAATTGGAGATGAAACAAAAGAGGCCATCTCAACTCTATTTTGAGACAGCCTCTTTTTTTATATGGGATGCTGGAATATCTGTTCCGGCCTGTATTTACTGCCGGATGGAGGGATTCAGCGAGAAGCCTGTTTATTCTTGTTTTCTTCTACTGTTTTCAGCATCAGTTCTACTGCCGTCTTCAATTGCACATCATTGCCTTTCTGCTGGTCTTCCGGACTGTTGTATACGGCAATGTCCGGTTCAACCTGGTGGTTTTCCGAATACTGGCCTCGCATGTCGCGGCAACCTACCTGCGGAATACCGAATACCAGACTCGGGTCAATCTGCTGTTCCCACCATACGGCTGTCATGGTACCCGGAACAGGAGCTCCTACGAGTTTTCCGATACCCAGTTCACGATATACCCACGGAGTACCACAGGCGTTGCTGTAGTTGTCTTCGCAGATCAGCATGCACGATGGCTTCAGCCATTTGTTGAACGGATCGCTGCCGATGTATTGTCCGCGCGGTACAAACTGCTGGTATTCTTTACCGCTGAGCAGGGTGACTACATCATCGTGCAACCAACCTCCTCCGTTGTGGCGGGTGTCAATGACTACAGCGTCGACGTTGCGGTAGCGTCCAAGCAGTTCGCTGTACAATGTACGGAAACTTGGGCTGTCCATGCCTTTGATGTGTACATATCCGACGCGTCCGTTCGACCAGGTTTCGGTCATTTTCCGGTTGCGTTCTACCCAGCGTTTGTAGAGCAGTTCGTTTTCGTCGGAACGGCTGATTCCTTTTACAGTCTCGGTAAACCGTTTGCCGTTTTTCGGGTTGTAGATGGTCAGTACCATCTTTCTGCCAACCTTGCCTTCGAGCAGCGGATAGTAATCTTCTCCTTTCCGGATGGACTGTCCGTCTATCTTTTCGATGATGCAGCCGGCGGTAGCTTCTGTCTTGATGGCTGCCAGCGGACTTTTGGCAATAATCTCTGCAATCTTCAATCCGTCACCCAGGTACGTATCGTCGAGGAAGACACCCAGGGATGCTGTAGCAAGTGCTGCTCCGCTATTGCTGTAGCGGGCGCCGGTATGAGAGGCATTCAGTTCACCCAGCATCTCACTCAGCATTTCTGCAAAATCGTAGTTGTTGTTGATGTGAGGCAGGAATTTCCGGTACACTTCTTTATATCCTGTCCAGTCGGTACCCTGCAGGTCGGTGACGTAGAATTTGTCTTTTACCTGCTGCCAGACATGGTCGAAGATGTATTCGCGTTCTTTGAAGGGCTGGTAATCAAAGAATGCATTGAACGTGATGTCTTTCGTACTTCCTTTTTCGAGGTCTACTTTTTTCAGTTTTCCTCCCGTGCACATATAAATGTTCTCACCTTTCTTGTCGGGAATCATCCGTCCACCACCCAGGCCTTTGGCAAGAATCTTGGTAGAACCTTCTTTCAAATCGTGTACCCAGAGGTCGAAATCGCCCTCAAAAGCGGCCTGATAGTAGAATTTGTCTCCTTTCGGAGAAAGATATCCGTCGCCCATGAAAGAGGAGTTGACTGTAAGCCGGATGACACGGTCCTTGCAGTTCTCGAGATCGAAGACAAGGGGCTTGACTTCTTCTTGTTTATCTTCTTTGTCTGCTTCCGACGATTTCTTGCTTTCTTTCTCTTTCTTTTTCTTGGTATCTTCTTCGTCCTTTTTCTTCTCTTTCTCTGCTTCTTCCAGCAGTGCCAGGTCTTCCTTGTTCATGCGGAAACGTTCATAGGCTTCCACATCGAAGAACATGATGTAGGCGTCGGTTTCGGCCCCCCAGCTGCCGTGGCTGCGGTATCCGGCACGGTCACTGAACCAGACCATGGCTTTTCCACCGAGTACCCAGCTGGCGCTTCCGTCGGTATATCCGCTTTCGGTAAGATTGTGCATTTCACCTTTACCGTCGGCATTGAGCAATACGACGTCTTTGTTGTTCCAGCCTCCGATGCCGATGTAGTCAGACAGAATCCATTTGCTGTCGGGACTCCATTGGAACCACTGGTCGCCGTCGCTGTATGAGTACTGATACTTGCCGTCCATTACCGTACGTACCTGTCTGGATTTCAGATTGAGTACCCGGATGCAGGTACGGTCTTCCAGGAAGGCGATTTCCTTGCCGTCGGGACTGTACTGGGGTTCAAAAGAAGTAATGTTGGAATTGATCAGCCGTTCCTCTTTGATTTCTTCGGCATAGGTAAACAGTTTGTCTTCCTTATTGCACAGCGAGGCTTGGTAAATCTGCCAGATTCCGTTTCTTTCGGATGAGTAAGCGAGGTGTCTGCCGTCGGGAGAGAACTGGATGTTCCGTTCCTGTTCCGGAGTGTTGGTAATCCGTCGGGTAGTTTCGTATTCAACGGAGGTGACGTATACATCGCCTCTCAGAATAAATGCTACTTCCTTGTGGTTGGGGGAAAGTGCGATATCGGTAGCTCCGCTGTTCCGGATCTGTTTGATCAGGTCCCGGTTGTTGTTGTCGGCTACAATCTGGATGTTGACCTTTTGGGGATTATTTCCTGGTACAAGGGTGTAGATTTCTCCGTCAAGGCCGTAGCACAGGGTGCCGTTCTTGCTTACGGAAAGAAAACGTACCGGATTCTGAGTGTGGAAGGTGAGCTGGCGGGCGTCGTTCTTTCCCGGAGTGCGCTGGAATACGTTGAAGCTTCCTTTCTCTTCACTCAGGTAATAATATGATTTTCCATCGGGGGCCCAGACGGGATTGCGGTCTTCACCTGCGTAGTCGGTCAGTTTTTCAAAGCTGCGTTCTCCCTTGTCGTGACACAACCAGATATCTCGGGTGATGGAGGCTTTTTCGTGTTTTCTCCAAGGATCTTCGTATCCTTTCTTGTCTTGATACAGCCATTGGGTCGTATCGAAAGGATGGAAGGAGATGTTTTCCATGGTGAGTGAGGAGAACATCTGGGGTCTGCCTCCCTGAATACCTACTTTATAGACTTGGGTGAATATGCCCGACGGGAATTGCAGGTCGGTAACCGAAGGCTGGAGTGAGGCGGAAAACAGTACGGTAGAGTCATTCTGGAATGCGATGGGGATTTCTTTTCCGGAAGGTGTGGTCAGCCGTTTGGGGATTCCTCCTTCGGCTGCTACGACAAAGACGTCCAGACTTCCCATACGGTCGGAGGCAAAGGCAATGTGCTTGCTGTCAGGGCTCCATACCGGATAACTGTCGTAAGCGGCATTCGAGGTGAGCTGACTGGCCTTTCCTCCCTGGACAGGGACGGTAAAGATATCTCCCTGGTAGGTAAAGGCAATGGTTTTTCCATCTGGTGACAGAGCGCAGTAACGCATCCAGAGCGGATGATCTTGCGCCTGAAGGGACAACGTTCCCAGCAGAACGGCTCCCGATAAAATTAATTTTTTCATGCGAATAAGGTTGGGTTTAGTTTCATATCTTTTATATGGATGAATGTATCCGGCTGTCTAATCTGATACGGATGAGGCCGGGATGATTCATTGTCTCATATATTTTGTCAGCCTTTTGCGGCATCTCGTCGCAAAGATAAGGAAAATGTATGGTGACGGTTGAAAAAATGAATTTGTTTTTGAAGAATGGCAGGACATTTGCGAGAAAGGGATGTGGATGGGGATAATGGCAGAGCCGGTTCAAATCAAAGACTTGAACCGGCTCTGTCGCTATATGAGATTATTATTGATTGAATGTATGTCGTTCTTATTTCTGTGTAGCTTCCTCCATTCTTACCGGGCATACAGGGTGTAAGTTTGCACCTCTTTTGTGGTGTGGAGCAGGAGTCATGGCCGGACATCCGGGTTTTCCCGGCTGGCATTTCGGAGCGTGCATTCTTTTGTGAGGCTGAGCACGGAACAGTTTTTCTACTTGTCTGATGTTCAGGATTTTTTTGAACTTATTGTAGTAAGTTTCCTGAGTTTCCAGGATTTTCTTGCGCATGGCAAATTTGTCCTGCATCTGCTGGTCAAGTTCTGCATCGGTCAGTTCTTTTTTCGGACAGGCCTTAGGAGCAACTTCCGGATGGCAGCTCTTCAGGGCATTCAGGTATTCGGTATAAAGAGGAGCGAACTTGGCTGCCGTAGCTTCATCGAGCAGCAGGTGTTTTTGCATTTGCTTGACTTGCATTTCGATACGCTGTTCGGAAGTCAGACGAGGTCTGTTGGCTTTACCTGCCTTGTCTTGCTGTGCCCAAAGATTGCCAAAACTGCCAATGGCTACCATCATACATACGATAAATAAACGGTTTGTTTTCATATTCTTCTCGTTTTAAAAGTTAATTATATTCAGTTTAGCGCGCTTTGTGATTATGACGGTTTTTGTCGAAAATGGTTTATTCTGATTCTGCCATTTTACTTTTTTTAATGTTGCCTGCCGGGTGTGAAATGATGATAATGGGTTGTGAATAAGATATATACATTCTGAATGCGGAATGTTTTTTAAGAATGATTTTTATCGTTTTATGGAGTATGTCAGTGAAATATGGCTTAGGGCGTTTCGGAAAATATTTAGCTGGATTTTGGGGAAGCGATGACTATTTTTCCTATTTTTACTTTTGGTTTGGCGGGTTGGCTGAACCGTGAACGAAACCGGATTTTTATTAATGGATGAAAACGATGAGACTGAATAAATTGCTTCTATGTTTCTTTTTGTGGGTGAATGTGTGCGGATGTCTGTATGCTCAGGCTTCCCGTCCGAAAGTGGGACTTGCCTTGAGTGGGGGAGGTGCCAAAGGGGTGGCCCATATTGGGGTACTGAAGGTGATGGAAGAAGTGGGAATCCCCGTAGACTACATCAGTGGTGCCAGTATGGGGTCGATTATCGGAGGATTGTATGCCATCGGCTATGACGCTGCTACCCTCGACAGTCTGGTCCGCAGTCAGGACTGGATGTTCTTGTTGACCGACCAGATGGAGCGGGAGTTCCGTTCGCTGGAGAGCAAGCAGGAGAAGGACAGATTCCTGGTTTCTTTCCCTTTTTCCATTCATCAGCAATCCGGAACTTCTTTGTCGGGTTTTATCAAAGGACAGAATATTCTGAATAAGTTTACCGACTTGACCATCGGGTATCATCAGGTATCGTCTTTCGACAGTCTTCCCATTCCTTTTGCCTGTGTGGCGGGTGATTTGAGAAAGGGGGATGAGGTCATTATCAAGGAAGGAAGTCTGCCGCTTGCCATGCGCAGCAGTATGGCGATTCCCGGAGTTTTTGCTCCGGTATACCGGGACAGTATGGTACTGATCGACGGAGGGGTATTCAATAATTTTCCTACCGATGTGGTTAAAAAGATGGGGGCAGATGTCGTGATCGGAATAGACCTGAATACCGATGCCTTGGAAAATCCGGAGTATAAATCGTTGATGGAGATTGCCAACAAACTGATTTTCATTGCGGGTGAGAAAAAGTATGCCGAGAATATGAAACTGGTGGATTTGTATATTAATCCGGAACTGAAGGGGTATGGGTCTGCGGATTTCAATGCCGAGGCAATTGATTCGATGATTGTAATGGGAGAGCGGGCTGCCCGTGCAAAATGGGACGAACTGGTGGCGTTGAAGAAAAGATTGAATTTGCCTGACAAAAAGGATGTGGAACGGAAAACGATGGCTGCTCCCGACAGTTTCTGGGTGGCCGAAGTGCAGATAAAAGGACTGAAATCGTACGATGAGGAGTGGATCATGAAACAGGCAGGGGTGACACCGGAAGGTTACTTGAATGCCGACGAACTGGAGCGGAGTGTCCGCCTGTTGCAGGGTACGGGACTGTTTAAGTCTGTAGGATATAGTCTGACGGGACCTCGGAATGATGTCCTGGTTTTCAGGGTACAGGAGTTTCCGGAAGGGCGGTTTGATATTGGATTCAATGTCAATTCGGAAGAAATCGCGTCGCTGTTGTTGCATGCCCGCATGAATGTGAAGTCGTTGAACAGCAGTTCCGTGGATGCTACGGCTAAAATCAGTACCAATCCGTGGCTGAATGTGGACTACAGTTTTCATACCCGCAAGATGAAGAATATCGGAGTGGCCTATCGTCTGGGGTATACGGACATGAAGCTGTATCGGGAGGGAAGGCGTATCGATAATATCTCCTTTCTTGGCAATCACATTGAGTTTTACCTGAATGAAAGTTCGTACCGCAATTTTACGTATCGGGTAGGGGTGCAGGGAGACTTTTTCTGCAATGCTTCCGGACTGTATACTCCGGATTACCGGAAGTATGTTCCGAAATCGGCAGACCGTTATTTCTCTACTTTCCTGATGTTGGGATATGATAGTTTCGACAACCTGACGCATCCGGCTTCCGGAGTCCGGCTGGCGGTCAAGGATAATGTGTATGGAGATGATGTGTTCAAGGAAAAGAGCAACTGGTTCAATCTGACGACCTTTAATTTTCAGGCGGCTCTTTCATTGAGCAACCGCTTTTGTGTGCTTCCCGAGGTGTATGGCAGTCTGTTGTGGGGAGATGGTATTCCGGGCTACTTCCAGAATTATATCGGAGGGGAGGATTCGGGACGTTATTTCGCCCAGCAGCAGTCGTTTTATGGCATACGTTATGCGGAGGTGGCGGATAATCTGTTGCTGGGATCCCGCCTGACCCTGCGCTACCGGATCGGGGGAAAACATTATGTGTCCGGCATTGTGAACTATGCATATAATACACATGATTTCAATAGCTTTTCCGACGGGAAAAGTTATTGGGGAGGTGCCTTGAAGTATTCGTATGATACCTTAATCGGGCCGGTGAGCCTGACATTCGATTATTCCAACAGCGTGGATAAACTGGGAATCTATGCGAATGTCGGTTATTATTTTTAACCGGAACTCCTGGAACTGCAGTTGCCGGAGAACCGGTAGCATGTAGGGAGTTTAGAGGAAAGGGGCGGGAACACGGATTTCCACTTTCTTTCCGGTGACAGGGTGAACGAAGGACAGGTAGCTGGCGTGCAGGTAGAGGCGCTTGTCCTTGGTTCCGTAGAGTTCATCGCCTGCAATCGGGGCATTCAGTCCTTCGGCATGGGCTGCGTGTACTCTCAACTGGTGGGTGCGGCCGGTGTGTGGCCAGAAGGTTACCCATACTTTCTCGCCTTGTCGCTTGATTACCCGGAAATGGGTCAGTGCCGGTTTGCCCAGTGTCGGGTGAACCATCTGGCAAGGACGGTTGTTCCAGTCGGGCATCAGTGGCAGACGGATGTCTCCTTCATCGTTTCCGTGATAGCCCTGGAGTATGGCTGTATATTGTTTTTCCATCTGACGGGTGGCAAACAAGGCCTGCAGTTGCTGGTGGACTTCCTTGGTCTTGGCGGCAAGCAGTATGCCGGAGGTTGCCATATCCAGCCGGTGGACAACCAGCGGACCGGTGGCCTGAGGGTAAAGTCGCTGCAGGCGCTGACAGACTGAGTCCAGGTCGTTCTTTCCGGGTACGGACAACATTCCTGCCGGTTTGTTGACCGCTACTATCCATTCGTCTTCGTATACGATTTCGAGTTCCTTGTCTTTGTGGCAGTCGACTTCCAGCGGATTTTTTTCTACGTTCAGTCCGATGAGCATGTGTGCCAGGATGGGCGCACATTTTCCCTTACAGGAGGGGTAAAAGTGTCCGTGATGACGGATTTCTTCCTTGGGGGACATTCCCCACCAGAATTCACCCATAGCCAGCGGATACAGTCGGTGCTGGTAGGCGTATTGGAGCAGTTTGGGTAAGGCGCATTCTCCGGCTCCGGCGGGAGGGGTTCCCTGCGGGGTATCCTGAAAAATCTGACAGAGGTCCTTGTGTTCGCCTTTGGCATTCAGCATCTGGAATTGCTGGAACAGACGGAGCTGCAGGGCTGCCGACCGGTGTTTCCGTTCCTCTTTCAGTTGGCGGATCAGGGTTTCATGGCGGTGGACAAGGACTGCCTGGGTGTCAATCTCGTTTTTTATGCGCTTTTCCAGCCGTTTGTATTCGGCTTTCTGAAACTGGCTTTCTTTGATGAGTTGTGCCTCGGTTTCCGGAGAGACTCCGGCTGCCCGTAGTTTTTCACGTGCCTGTTTGGCCTGTCTCATCGCTTCTTTCGCTGTGGCCAGTTGCCGGTTGCCGGTTTCCTGTAAGTCCAGCAGCTCTTTTTTCTGCGACTGATATTCCGAAGCCTGTTCAAGTTCACGGATACGGGTGTTTATCTGGGAAATCTGTGCTTCTTCCAGACGGAAAAAACCATCGGGCTGCAGCAGGTCGTATACGGGAGGTACAAAGAACGGGTGTGAATTACTGCCTGCCAGATTCCCGGAGAAGGCAGCCAGGTATCCTGTCCGGTTATCCGGGGTACGGACCACCAGTACTCCGAACATTTTTCCCTGATGCAACTCTTCTTCCCATTCCTTTCGCTCCGAAAGATAAGCCTGTACTTCCCGGGCTGCAAGTTGAGTCAGCGGATGAGGGGTATAATGAAAAGGATAAGTAAACACCGATGGAAGTGTGATTCCATCGGTGGAGTGTGTGAAGAAATGTAACTTTTCTGTATCGTTGCCTGTAAGTTCTTTCTGACTCATTTTGTGATTTGTTCCGATATTCCGTTATTCCAGTTCTCTTTGCCGGCAGAAACATCCGCCAAATTTTTCATCAATGTTTTCAATCGGTTCCTTGAAAATTCCATAGACGGACGATCCGGAGCCGCTCATGGAAGCATAAATGGCTCCAAGGTCGTATAGTTTATCCTTGATGGCTGCGATTTCCGGATATTTAGGGAAAATGCTTGCTTCAAAATCATTGACCACCCAATCTTTCCAGCTTTCGATAGGGGACTGGATAATCTCCTTCAGTGAACGTGCCGGAGCATGGGGATGAATGTGGGCAAAGGCTTCGCGGGTAGAGATGAATACGTCTGGCTTGACCAGAATGATGTGGTATCCCTTTAAGGAGAGTTCCAGCGGTTCAAACAGGTTGCCGGTGCCTTTGGCGAATACGGGCTGGTTTTTGATGAAGAAGGGACAGTCGGCTCCCAGCTGGGCTGCATAATCTTCCAACTGTGCTTCACTGAGGTTTAGTTTGAACTTTTCATTCAGTAATTTGAGCATGAAGGCTCCGTCGGAAGAACCTCCTCCCAGTCCCGCACCGGTCGGGATATGCTTGAACAGATGAATGTCTACAGGAGCCAGGTCATGGTGCTGCTTCAGCAGCTGATAAGCTTTGATTACCAGGTTGCTGTCTTTGTCTCCTTCAATCTGTATGCCGCTGATGCGCAGTTTGTAAGGAAGATCTGAGTTTTCGAGTCGGCTGACTTCCAGTGCGTCCTGGAATTTAATGGGATAGAATATCGTCTCCAGATTGTGATAGCCATCCGGGCGTTTTTCTGTGATATTTAACCCTATGTTTATTTTTGCATTAGGAAATGTGATCATGGTATTGTGTGTTTGATTTGTTCAAAGGTAGTAAAAAAAAGTAAAAAGACCGGAATTTCTTTCAATTTTCAGAATAGAAATATTTGTCGACCGCAGAAAGGTAAATAGGAAGGTGTATCTAGTCTGAAGCCGATTCATTTAAAATGATGCGCTTTCCCGAGATGCTGATGCGTCCTTCTCCTGCCAGTTCGGACAGGGCTCTGGCCAGTGAGGGACGAGCTACTCCGAGAATGAAGGCCACTTTCTGCTGGTTGTCGATTTTTCCGTGGATGCTGAGGTAGTTCATCAGGCGGGATTTCAGACTCTGAAGGGCGAACTCGTTCAGTTTCCGGCTTAAGAACAGACTTCTGTCGGATATCATCCGGATGAAATTTTTCATTACGGCGGGTTGTTCGTGCATGAAATCACTGAACCGCCTGCTGTCCATGATCAGGACTTCGCATTCGGCCGTGGCCTGTGCACTGACGGGGAAACGGTTGTCGGAAGCATAAATAAAGGCGGGAGCCAGTATTTCGGGGGCTTCCAGCCAGTCGATGGTCAGTTGTTTTCCTTCTTCGTTTTCCATCTGTGCCATTACGGTGCCTTCGAGCAGAAGGTAAAGCGAACGGCATACATCTCCCTGGCGGGCAATGAAATCTCCTGGCGAATAATGCTGGATACGGTTGGGGGCCTCCTCCAGCAGTTGTTGAAGTTTATCGGGGGAGCATCCGCCGAATAAGGGGAGTTGCATCAGTTTTTCTATTTTCATGACGGGGTTGATTTTTTTTTATGGAGTTGTAACATAGGTGACAATCTATCTCCTGATGATTGTTCATCTTTGCACAAACTTAATGAAAAAACTGCGAATAATAAAATAGGAATTTACAATTAGAAACAGGAATAACAATGGAAGGAAGTATGTTTTGTTTTCAGTGCCAGGAAGCTGCGAAGGGTAGCGGATGTGTCCTGAAAGGTGTGTGTGGAAAAGAAAGTACGACAGCCCGGTACATGGACCTGCTGTTGTTTGTGGTTCGTGGGGTAGCTGTGGCGGCAGATGTGTTGCGCAATAACCGGCTGGTGGTGGAAGAGGAGGTGAATCTGTTTGTGACAGATGCGCTGTTTGCTACGATTACGAATGCAAATTTCGATAATGAGAGCATCCTGAAGCGGGTGCGGAAAGGACTGGTCTTGCGCGACAGGTTGAAGGCGCAGGCACGGGAGAAGGGGCTGGCCTTGCCGGAAAAGGACGAACTGGACTGGAACGGGACAGCGGAGGAGTTTGATTCCAAATCGGCTACGGTGGGTGTTCTCCGGGAGAAAAACGAAGACATCCGCTCGTTGAAAGAGTTGCTGGTGTATGGTCTGAAGGGAATGGCAGCATATCACGAACATGCCATTCGGTTGGGGCACTCGGATGAAGCACTTCATGCATTCATGCAGCAGGCGCTGGCGGAAACGGCTTTGGACCGTCTTACGGCTGAAGAATGGGTGGCGCTGGTGCTGAAGACCGGAGAATATGGTGTGCGGGTAATGGCACTGCTGGACAAGGCCAATACGGAGAGGTATGGTCATCCGGAAGTGACAAAGGTGAACCTGGGGGTCCGAAGCAATCCGGGTATTCTGATCAGCGGCCATGATTTGCGTGATCTGGAAGAGTTGCTGCGCCAGACCGAGGGAACAGGAGTGGATGTGTATACCCACAGTGAGATGTTGCCGGGACATTATTATCCGGCCTTCAAGCGTTATGAGCATTTTGTGGGCAATTACGGAAATGCCTGGTGGAAGCAGCGTGAGGAGTTTGCTTCTTTCAATGGTCCGATTGTCTTTACGACCAACTGTATCGTGCCGCCTTCGGAGAATGCGGTATACAAGGACCGGATTTTTACTACGAATGCAACCGGCTATCCGGGATGCCGTCATATTCAGGCTGATCACGAAGGACATAAGGACTTCTCGGAGGTGATTGCGCTGGCCAAGACGTGTGCGGCTCCTGTGGAGCTCGAAAGGGGAGAGCTTGTGGGTGGATTTGCGCATCATCAGGCTTTGCAGCTTGCCGGTGAGATTGTGGAGGCAGTGAAGAGCGGGGCTATCCGTAAGTTTGTGGTCATGGCCGGCTGTGACGGACGGATGAAAAGCCGTAATTATTACGCGGAGTTTGCTCAGGCCTTGCCGCAGGATACGGTGATTCTGACTGCGGGCTGTGCAAAATATAAATACAACAAACTGCCTTTGGGAAGCATCAATGGCATTCCCCGTGTACTCGATGCCGGACAGTGCAATGACAGTTATTCGCTGGTCGTAATCGCCCTGAAACTGAAGGAGGTGTTCGGGCTGGAGGATGTGAATGAGCTGCCGATTGTCTATAACATTGCCTGGTATGAGCAGAAAGCGGTAATCGTACTGCTGGCACTGCTGAGTTTGGGAGTAAAGGATATTCACCTGGGACCTACCTTGCCGGCCTTTTTGTCGCCGAATGTAGCGAAGGTGCTGGTGGATCACTTCGGAATATCTGGAATTACTTCTGTGGATGAGGACTTGAAAAAGATGGGACTGGTATGATTTGTCGGTGAAACTGTCCGGTTGGGTAATTTACTTTTCAAAACTGGAGGGAATAACTCAGGATTTTTTTATCTTTGTCCATTCATTGGTATTTTCAAAAAAAGAATATATGGATAAAGTAGTGATTAACTCGTACGAAGAGTTTGAAAAATTATTGGGACAGCAGATTGGAGTATCTGAATGGCTGGAAGTTTCACAGGAACGCATCAATCAGTTTGCAGATGCTACATTGGATCATCAGTGGATTCATGTGGATGTGGAACGTGCAAAGGTAGAGAGTCCGTTCAAGAGCACGATTGTTCACGGTTACCTGACACTTTCGTTGCTTCCTTATTTCTGGAATCAGATTATCGAAGTGAATAACCTGAAGATGATGGTGAATTACGGAATGGACAAGATGAAGTTCGGTCAGGCTGTGTTGTCGGGACAGCGTATCCGCATGACGGCTGATCTGCACTCATTGGTAAACCTCCGCGGTACTGCAAAGGCTGAAATCAAGTTTGCCATTGAAATAGAAGGACAGAAGAAGAAAGCACTTGAAGGTATTGCTACGTTCTTGTATTATTTCAATTAATGGAGTAATTATTTAAAAAGTATATGGAGGCACAGAACCCATTTTGAGGAAAGATGGAGTCTGTGCCTTGTTTTTTTGTATGACAGAGAAGGATATTGAACAGTTGCGTGCATGGGCGGACGAGTATCACCGGGCTTCTTTTATCGTGTCCGACCCGGTACAGTTTCCGCACCGCTATACGCAGGCGGAAGACATTGAGATCTGTGGACTGCTGACGGCTTTGCTGAGTTTCGGTAACCGCAAGCAGATTTTGAAGAAAGTGAACGAACTGGATGAAAGGATGGGACAGGCTCCGCTGAAGTATCTTTTGTCGAAGGAGTGGGAAAAGGATTTCCCGGCAGGAGACGGGCGCAGTTTTTACCGGATGGTTTCGTACGGGGCCTTTCGGGAATATTGGGAAAAACTGTATGAGGTCTATCGTCATCATACCACGCTCGGCGACTGGCTGATGCGCTATCCGGGCATTCCGATGCAGCGCCTGTGCGCTTTTCTGGGAGTATCCGACCGCAGTCCGCAGAAAAAGCTGAATATGTTTCTCCGGTGGATGGTCCGCCGGGATTCGGAAGTCGATTTCGGTATCTGGAGGCAGATGGATCCGGCTGAGCTGATTATTCCGCTGGATACTCATGTGTGCCGGATGGCTTGGCAACTGGGACTGATTGAGCGGCCTGTTTTTTCACTTGCGGCTGCAAAGCGGATTACGCAGGTCTTGTCGGAGATTTTTCCGGGGGATCCTTGTCTGGGTGATTTTGCTTTATTTGGTTATGGGGTAAATCATCCTGTATTGGAGGAAAAATGATAACTTTAGGAACGGAATTCTCTTGTGGGCTGACCTATGGGGAAATCGTAATAAATAATATCTGAATCGGGTTTAATTTGTAGAGGAGTATGATGAAAATATTGGCAACGGGAGACTGGCATTTGGGAAACTGTTTTCACGGTTTCGACCGTATGGAGGAGCATGCGCATTATCTGGACTGGCTGTTGGATTGTGTGCAGCGGGAAGAGGCGGATGTCTTGCTGATAGCCGGGGACGTGTTTGATTCCAGCAATCCTTCGGCTGCGGCTCAGGAACTGTATTATTCTTTTCTGAACCGGCTGAATGAACGTTTTCCGGCTTTGCAGACGGTTATCATTGCGGGAAATCATGACTCGGCCGCACGTCTGGAGGCTCCGCGTGAGATGCTGGAGCGGCATCGGGTATATGTTCGGGGAGTTGTCCGTCGCTTGCCGGAGGGTGAGGTGGACTGGGATAACCTGCTGGTTCCGGTTACGGGAGGAAAGGAGGCTCAGGAACGGGCGTGGATAGTGGCGGTGCCGTATCTGCGCGACGGAGATTTTGTGCGTGGCATGTCGTATGCAGAAGGGGTTTCCGATTTTCTGAACCGTGCGCTACAGGCTGCGGGCAGGAAGAAGCGTCCGGATGAGGCAGTGTTGCTCATGGCTCATCTATATGCTACCGGTGCGGAGATTGCTGAAGGGTCTTCGGAACGGGTGGTCATCGGAGGTGCCGAGAGAGTGGACATGAGTCGGGTGGAATGTGAAGTCGGGGCTGTGGTACTGGGGCATTTGCACCGGCGGCAGAAATTGGGGAACCGGAGCAACTGGTTCTATCCGGGGAGTGCGCTTCCGATGTCGTTTACGGAGCGTACGTACCGGCATGGGGCCGTGAGCCTGACTTTTTCGGGTGGTGAACTGGCCGGAGAGCCTTGTTTTCATGAATACACATTGTTGCATCCGCTTCGCTCACTTCCGGAGAAACCGGCTTTGCTTCCGGAGGTAATTGAGGTATTGAGTAAATTACCCGATGCCGGGGAGGAAGGTGTGGAGGCTCATATGCCTTATCTGGAAGTGAATGTGTTGCTGGATACCCCTGTACAAGGAATCAATAAGCAGATTGAGGAGGCACTGGATGGCAAGGGGGTACGATTGTGCCGGACGGCCATCTTTTACCGGACGCAGTTGGAGAATGAAACCGGAGAGGTGCTGGAGTCAGTGGATGATCTGCTGACGAAGAACCCGTTGGAAGTGATTCGGAAAAGTTACCTGAGCCGGCACAAGTGTGAGATGCGTGAAGAACTGGTGGCCTTGGCCAACCGGGCCATTGAGGCAGCAAGAAAGGAGGATGAAGAATGAAGTTACTGAGAATCGGAATGTATAATTTGGCTTCCTTTGAGGGAGAGCAGGTGATTGACCTGGAGAGTGAACCGCTTAAGAGTGCGGACCTGTTCTCCATTGTCGGTGAGACCGGAAGCGGTAAGTCGACGGTACTGGACGCTGTTTGTCTGGCACTGTACGGACTGGCTCCCCGTTTCTATGGGGCGGATAATTTTGATTATTACAATACGGAGAAACCGGATAATGACAAGGTACTGGAGCCGGATGACCCGCGCAATATCTTGCGGAAAGGGATGAAGGACTGCTGGGCAGAAGTTTGTTTCCTGGCACGTGACGGTTTCCGCTACCGGGCCCGCTGGTCCTGTTCGGTGGCCCGTGTCAATTATAGCCGTCCGGTACGCAGGCTGTTCCGGATAGAGGCCGATTCGCATGGACGGATGGTAGAAAAGGAAGTGGATATTACGGAAGGAAAACGCCAGAAGCGGGGACACAAGAATGTGAATAACGAGGCACTCGACCGTATTATCGGACTGGATTACGGTCAGTTTACCCGGACAGTCATGCTGGCGCAGAATTCCTTTGCCAATTTTGTGAAGGCAGACGACAAGGATAAGGCGGTATTGCTGGAAAAACTGACAGGTACCGAACTGTATACGTCGATTGCCCGGAAGATTTATGAGTTTTACAAACAGGCGGAAGAGGGTTACCGCCTGTTGTCCGATCAGGTCAAGGCATTTGCGGTACATCGCCTGGATCAGGAGGAATTGGATAAGACGACGGCCCTGCTCGAAGCGCAGGAGAAAAATATTCAGGAAGAACGTCAGCGTGCCTTGAAAATAGATGAGCAGTTGCAGTGGTACAATGGACTGGAGACGCTGAAAACGGCCTTGGAAGCCGAGGAACAGAAATGGAAGCACGCCATGGAGCATGCCGGTGGTTTGTTGCCCCAGCGCAGGGAATTGCAGCGGGTGGAAGCGGTCGCTTCGATACGGGATGTCTTTCAGAACAGTGTGTTGCTGGAGAAGGAAGTCGGAAAATTGTCCGTAGACAGGAATCAGTTGCAGCACGAAGTACTCTCCCGAGAGGAACAGGTTCAGAAGGAGAAGGAACGGGTGGAGCAATTCCGGAAGGAATGGATGGAAACCCGTAATGCGTGGGAAGGATGGCTTCCGAAACTGAAGGAGGCCCGCCGGATACGGACGGAAGTGAATACGCGCCGGGAGCAGGTCGACCGGCAGACGGCGGACTGGAAGAAGCGCAGGCAGAAGTATGAGACGATTTCACTGGAGAAACAGAAGAACCAGGTGGAACTGGATGGTCTGCTTCGCGTGAGGGAAGAGGCGGCTCATTGGCTGGAGGAACAGGAACCGTATCGTCCGGTGTGGGAGAATATGGGAGTTATCGCCGAGCGTCTGACGCAATTGCTGCAATGGAAGGACCGTTGCCAGAAGGAGTCCAAGGCCATCGAGGAAGAGGGGAACAGGCTTCAGGAGCAGCAAAAGGCCATGGAGGAAATGGAGCAGGCTTTGAAGAAAAGTGCGGAGGAGCTGGCTCAGTTGCATGAGCACATGAGCCTCCGGCAACGGGAATTGGCTGAACAGGATTTGGAGCGGTTGCAGCAGAATCTGGAGGGGGTAACGGAGGTGTACAAGACCTGGGAGGCCCTCGAAAAGATGTATCAGGGGGCTTGTCTGTTGCAGCAGGAACAGAAACGGAAACAGGAGGAGGTACTTGCCGGAGAAAAGCAGACTGCCCAACTGGAGGAAGAGGTGGCTGTATTGCAGCAGGAGCAGGCGACGATTCAACAGTTGCTACCGGGACTGGAAGAAGCCTATCAGTTGGTCAGTGGGCGGACTGCTGCTGATTTGCGTGCTTCTCTGCAACCGGATCAGCCTTGTCCGGTATGCGGCTCTACGCATCATCCTTATGCCGAGGGAGTGGAGAATGTATTGCTGCCTATTAAGAAAGAGTTGGACCAGCGCAGGGAAAGGATGGAACAGTTGAAGGTTTTGCTGGACAGGGTGCCCGATGGCCTGCTGATCCGGCTTGCAACCGTGAAGGGACAGTTGGCGGCTCATCGTACCGGACTGCAGCAGCTGGAAACTCGCTGGGCGGATACGGTTGCCGAGTGGGAGCGGGAAGCGGTAAAATGTCCGGAACTTCCTTCGAAACTCACGGAGGTGCTGGAAACGGCTTTGTCTACAGATTGGGGAGAACTGATGGGAAGGAAGAAGGCCGAAACGGTAGTCCGTGGCAAGCAGCTCCGGGCACAGGTCAACGGTTATCTGGCGCTTCAGAAGGAACTGGGTGCATGGCGGAAGCAGTATGATGAGCAGAACCTGAAACAGGTGCAGGTACAGGAACGTTTACACCGGGACCAGTCGGAATGGCAGCAAAGGAACGGAAAGTGGGAACAGCGGAAATTGGAACTGTCGGATTTGCAGCGTGCTGCGGCCGAACTTCACGAGCAATTGTGTGTACAGATTGCGCTGCCCGGATGGAGCGAGGAGTTTGATGCGGATGCGGTTGCCTGCATACAGCGCTTGCAGGCTATGGCCGAGAAGTTCCGGAAGACGCAGACTTTGCTTCAGGAAACCTTAGGTACGGTCGGCGAACGGCAGGCATTGATCCGATCGCAACAGTCACAACTGGAAGGCTTGCTGTTGGAAATTCAGCAGGGAGAGAAGGAACTGGAAAAGGAATCTGAAGAAATCCGTTGCCAGGAGAAGCAGTGGAAAGATTTGCTGGGGGGAGTGGAGCCCGATGAGTTGGAGCGGAACTGGGGATTGCAGTTGACCGAGAAGGAAGGAAAGGTGGCGCAGGCCGAGAAAGTATTGAATGAACTGACGGAACGGCACCAGCATGAACGGGGTAAGCTCCGGGCAATGGAGGGGCAGTTGGCTGAAAAGGCAAGTGCACACGAAGAGGCTTGCAGGCAGGTACGGACTTTCATTGAGGAGTACAACGGCCGGTTGTTGAATCATTCGGATAAGGTGAATGTACCGGCAGTTGAACCGGAAGGACAGGAACTGCTTACGGTCGACTGGCTGCGCGACTGTTTTGCTTCGTCTGACAAATGGATGAAGGTCCGTGAGGATATCCGTCAGGCGGATGAAGAAGTCAAATTGTGTCTGGGAAGAAAGGAAGCCCATGAAAAACAGCTGGCAGTTCATTTGAAGGCTGGAGCGGAACGGGGCTGGATACTTTCTCCGCATGAGGAAGCCGATCCTCGTGAGGGCCTTCGGCAACAGCTTGCTGACATCCAGCAGAAAATCGAGGAACTGGATAAGGAACGTCAGCTGACGGGAGGTATTCTGGTGGCCCATCGTCACAGTGTGGCACAGATACAGGCCTTTCAGGAGGAGTTGACTGCGAAGGAGAAAGATTACCGAAACTGGAAGGAACTGAATGATATCCTGGGAAATGCCAACGGAGATAAGTTCCGGGAAACGGCCCAGTGCTTTACGCTTCGTTTCCTGATCCGCCAGGCCAATGAACAGCTTCGTCTGTTGAATCGCAGGTACAGTTTGGAACAGGTACCCGATTCGCTGGGAATCCGTGTCATCGACCATGACAGGGGCGATGAGGTACGTAACATCAGTTCCCTGTCGGGAGGAGAGACCTTTCTGGTCAGTCTGGCACTGGCATTGGGCTTGTCGTCGTTGTCCTCCCGCAACATTCCGATGGGTAACCTGTTCGTGGATGAAGGTTTCGGGACACTGGACAGCAGTAGCCTGAACCTGGTGATTGATGCCTTGTCGAGTCTGCACTCCATGCAGGGCAAGAAAGTAGGTGTAATCAGTCACACGGCTGAAATGAGGGAGCGGATACGTACGCAGATTCAGGTGGTGAAGATGGGAAGCGGAGGCCGGAGCGCACTGAAGATCTCCTGTGGAAATCAGTGAGCCGATGGGAATTCCCGTTGAAAAACAGGAATTTGAATGAAATAATTTCTGTTTTTTGACAACTGAATCAATAAAAAAATGTGTATATTTGTAAAAGAGTGAATACATTTGTTTCGGAATTGTCATAATATACGGGGTATGAAACGAAGAAAACTGTTTGAATGGTTGGGGGGTGTGCTGCTTTTGGGAGTGGCAGTCCTCTTCTCGGCTTGTGAGGACGATCAGGCCGATATCGTGTTTTATTCCGGTTCTTCACTGATTGAGGAAGTCGGGACTTGTACCAACGCTGTCAGTGAAGTGACGCTTTTCATGAACGGGCGTGAAACGGCTGAGGTGGGCATTGCCTATGGAAAGGGGGCTTACCAGGCGGCTACGTCCGATGTGGAAATTGTCCGTGTAGAAATTGTCGGCGACCGCCTGCGGTTGTCCTGTGGTGAGAAGGAGGGACGTGCCGTTGTCATGGTAAGCGATGAAAAAGGGAATCAGGCAGGCTTGTGGGTCTATACCGGATTGGGAAGCATTGAGTGTGCGGCTACCGGAAAAACGGCTGTCAAGGCCATTCTGAACGGGAACGTGATTGCGGATGAGGCGTTGCAGTCGATGGTGGCAGAGGCTCTGCAAGGCTATCGGCCGATGGAAGAAGGAGGTACGCTGACTTTCATTCCGCAGAATGTGGAGCATTGGCTGCTGGAAGGAGAAGAGGGAACGGTGAAGTGGACCCGGAATCCGATGTCGGGAGAGTCTGTAGAAGGCACTTATCGGTTCGGATACGATGACCAGCTGATGGGGGAACCGATGGAATGTTTCCTTGTTTCCTGCGAGGGAGAGGTGCACCGCCTGTATTTGAATCCCGACCTGAACCGTTCGCGCGAGACTGGACCGGTTTCACAATATTGGGTGGAAGATATTACTGCTGCCTGTCCCGAAGACGTACTTCAGCAGCTTCCGGAGCAGGCCAGAGTCGCTTATTTCATGGAAACCGTCACTTGGGGAGGCTTCCATGTACTGGCCGGTGAAGAGTAATCGGATTTTATTGGAAAGTTTGTATTGTAAATAATGAAAATCCCTCCAAAGGAATCTTCCGTAAGGATACCTTTGGAGGGATTTGTGTGGGGATAATCTCCGTGGTGCTGTTTCCGGCCGGTATAATGACGGCCTTTCCACGAAGATGCGTCTTTTCTGTCAGTTGTTATTTCAGGGTGACTTCCACCGGGCAGTGGTCCGATCCGAAAATCTCGGTATGAATCTTCGCATCTTCCAGCCGGTCTGCCAGACGTGCCGAGGTCAGAAAATAGTCGATACGCCACCCTGCATTCTTCTCGCGGGCTTTAAAGCGGTACGACCACCACGAATAAATGTTTTCCTGAGTCGGATAGAAGTGGCGGAAGGTATCAATAAAGCCGGCATCCAGCAGTACCTGGAACTTTTCGCGTTCCTCATCGGTAAAGCCGGCATTTTTCCGGTTGCTCTTCGGGTTCTTCAAGTCAATCTCCTTGTGTGCCACATTCAGGTCGCCGCACACGATCACCGGCTTTTGTGCATCCAGCTTTTTGAGGTAGTCGAGGAAGGCTTCTTCCCAGGTCATGCGGTAATCCAGACGCTTCAATCCGTCCTGTGAATTGGGGGTATACACTGTCACCAGATAAAAGTCCTCCATTTCCAGGGTGATGACACGGCCTTCGTGGTCATGTTCATCTATTCCCAGTCCGTAGGTTACATTTAACGGCTGGTGACGGGTAAAAATCGCTGTACCCGAATATCCTTTTTTTTCAGCATAATTCCAGTAAGACTGGTATCCGTCGAAAGACAAGTCCAACTGTCCCTCCTGCATCTTTGTTTCCTGCAGGCAGAAAAAGTCGGCATCCAGTTTGGTAAAGGCTTCACGGAACCCTTTGTCGCAGCAGGCTCTCAGCCCGTTTACATTCCAAGAAATCAGTTTCATGAGTCTTTTATTTTTTTATGTCAAACAAATAAGTGAGTCTGCCCCCGATGTACGAATGGGCAGAACGTGAGAAATAATCTTTTTTCGCATTGTGGTAGATGTCGCTCAATCCGAAATAGTAGCGCGCTTCCAGGATGAAATGTCCGATGCCTGTCCGGACTTCCAGTCCGCCTCCGCCTACGATTCCGTAATCCAGCTTGTTTTCCGCCATTTTCCCGTATTGTTCCCTTACCGGCCGCATGTCGGGGTGCCAGGATGCACTGGTCTTTTCGTTTTCTCCAAGGAGGAAGCCGAACTGCGGACCGAGATTCAGTACGAAGCGGGCTCCGTTTCCTTTGTCTTTTCCGAAAGCCAGGTGGGCCATCAGCGGCACTTCTATGTAGTTCATCGTGCGCTGGTAGCTTTCTCCGCTTTCATCCTCAATGGATTCCTTCCATCCTCTTTGGGAGAAGTTGATTTCTGCCTGGATACCGCAGATCATCTTGAAATACTTTTCAGAGATGTAGCGTCCCGTAATACCAAAAGATGGCGTAATGAAACTGGCCTGCTTGATCTGGGGCTCAAAACTCATGGAACTGAGATTGACGCCGCCGGTTACTCCCACGGAAAAGTTGCGCCGCTGGTCCTGAAGCTGGGCTTTCAGCGGCAGGGCGGTCAGGGTAATCACACCGATTGACAGCAGAATTTTTCGTATGCTTGGTCTCATTATTCAAAATCCAGTTTTATGAGTTCAAAATCTTTAGTAAAGTGCACGAAGAAGACTTTCCGGTTGATGAATCCTCCCCAGTTGTTTACCCGTTCAAACTTGAATCCGGTCTGTATCGGGGTAACCTGAATGCGGTTTAAGTTTTCCTCCAGCTTGTTGCCCTGCTGGGCCAGCCCTTTCAGGAAATAATATCCGATGTCGAATCCCAGCATTCCGTATTTTGGGAAGGTGTTGGCCATGTCCTTACTGTACCAGCGCCGGTAGGCATGCGTAAACTGGATGGCTGCCGGGAACAGGTTGTTGGTATAGAATGACGAATAGAAATAGGTATCCAGCTCATAGAAGTTGGCCAGAAAATCCTGGGTGTAAGTCTGCCATTCCGGGTAACCGAACAGGTGCATGTTGAAATTCGGATGCTCTCTCCGTACCATCGTCAGGTGAGGCAGAATCTTGTTGAGTGCACTGCTTCTTCCTGAAGTGGGGATGAAGATGTTTTCCTGCAGGGTATCCATGGCGGCGATGACCTTCGTCGGATCGATTTCGGTACCGATGCGGACCTGCTTGTAGGAAATTCCTTTTTCCTTCAGTCCGTTTTTCATGCCTTTGATGAATTCCGCTTTTTCGCTGTCGCTGCTTCCGTCTTCCACAAATACGACATTCGACCTGCCGAATTTACGGATAAAATGCTCATAGACTTCCGAGTAGAGGTAAGACTGCGGAGTATTGATCTGGTAAATGTGCGGATTTTTGAAAACCTGGTCTACTTTCGGTGAGAAAGGAATGACCAGACGGATATCGTGCTTGTCGGCGAAGTCGGCCAGCAGAGGAATGGCTTCCTGGTTGACCGGGCCGAAAATGATATCCATCTCTTTCATCTTGCTTTGGGCAAGGATGGCACTGACTTCCGAGGCTTTGCCTTTGGAATCGAAGGTATGGATGTCAAGGGAAATTCCCTGTCGTTTCAGACTGTCGGCTGCCATGAGGAAACCCTCATAGAATTCCACCATGCGCGACTGCTCTTCCGATGCTCCGGCACGGCTGCTGCTGAACGGAAGGATGAGGGCGGTGCGGATGGTCTGATAGCGCTTCGGGGCAACGCTGTTTTTGCTGAACAGTTCTTCGTTGCTCGGCGTCTTTCCCTGTGAGAGTATGTCACTGGTTGCAGTGCTTTCACTTTGTTTCGGATAAGGAATGAAAAGGAAGGTACCTTTTTTCAGTTTGCTTGTCCGCAGTTCCGGATTGGCCGCAATCAGTTCCTCTTCGGTGATTCCGTATTCGCGGCTGATGCTGAATATGGTTTCCTTCCGCTGCACCTTGTGCATGTCTTTCCATTCTTTCTTCGGAGTCTCGGCAGCGGCCAGTTCCTTGGTAATTTCTTCCTGGATAGCGATTTCCGTACTGTTCTGCGGCGGAATGACGATGACCTGTCCTATCCGGAAGTTGCTGGCGCTCAGTCCCGGATTTGCCTTGCAGATGGCTTCTGCGGTAATGTTGTATTTTACCGTCAGCTGATACAGGGTTTCTCCTGCCTGGATGGTATGAAACTGACCTTGCTGGGAGTTGTTGTCCGATTTCTGTGGAATCTTCAACGACTGTCCTTCCCGGATCAGTTCCTTGCTGCCGGGGTTGATGCGTACAATGTCGTCTACCGATACATTGTACATGCTTGCTATGGAATAAAGGCTTTGGCCTTTGGTTACTGTATGTAAGAAATATTCGGCGCTTTTCTGAGCCTGCACCGTAAGGTTTGGACTGCCGGCCATAAGAGCCAGTGAAAGGCAAATTGTCTGAATGAATTTCATTTTCCGCATCTAATTTATTGAGAAGCAAAAGTACAAAAAAAAGCATTATCTTTGCAAAGATATCATCTATTTTAAGGATATGGAAGAAGGAAAAGAAAGAATCAGTGTGCAGGGGGCTCGTGTACACAACCTGAAAAATATAGATGTGGAGATTCCGCGGGATGCGTTGACTGTGATTACGGGGTTGAGCGGAAGTGGAAAGTCTTCGCTGGCTTTCGATACGATCTTTGCCGAGGGACAGCGTAGGTATATTGAAACTTTCTCGGCGTATGCCCGTAATTTCCTGGGGGGAATGGAACGCCCGGATGTGGACAAGATTACGGGACTGAGTCCGGTGATTTCCATCGAACAGAAGACTACCAACAAGAATCCGCGCTCTACGGTGGGGACTACGACCGAAATTTACGATTATCTGCGTTTGCTGTTTGCCCGTGCGGGAACGGCTTATTCGTATATTTCCGGAGAGAAAATGGTGAAGTACACCGAAGAGCAGATCCTGGATCTGATACATCGCGACTATAAGGGAAAACGGATTTATATACTGGCTCCGCTGGTGCGTACGCGTAAGGGACATTACAAGGAGCTGTTCGAGCAGATCCGAAAGAAAGGATATCTGTATGTGCGTGTCGACGGAGAGGTGCAGGAGATTGTGCACGGCATGAAGCTCGACCGTTACAAGAACCATAACATTGAGGTGGTCATCGACAAGACGGTGGTGACCGAGAAGGAGGAAAAGCGGTTGAAGCAGAGTGTGGCTACGGCCATGCAGCAGGGCGACGGGCTGATCATGATCCTGGATGCGCAGACGGAGAGTGTGCGTCATTACAGCAAGCGCCTGATGTGTCCGGTCACCGGATTGTCGTACAAGGAACCGGCGCCGCATAATTTCTCGTTCAACTCTCCTCAGGGAGCGTGCCCGCGTTGCAAGGGATTGGGATATGTGAACCTGATCGATGTGGACAAGGTGATTCCCGACCGCTCGCTTTCACTGTACGAGGGGGCTGTGGCTCCTTTGGGAAAATACAAGAACGTAATGATTTTCTGGCAGCTTGAAGCCTTGCTCGAGAAATATGAGGCGACGCTGAAGACACCGGTGGAGCAGTTGCCCGAGGATGCGGTGAACGACATCCTGTATGGCTCCGACGAGCGCCTGAAAATCAAGAGTTCGCTCATACATGCCTCGTCCGATTATTTCGTGACTTACGAAGGGATTGTGAAATACATCCAGATGATGCAGGAGAAGGAGGCTTCGGCCACTGCACAGAAATGGGCGGAACAGTTTGCCAAAACGGATGTGTGTCCGGAATGTAAGGGGGCACGCCTGAATAAGGAGGCCTTGCATTTCCGCTTGCACGACAAGAATATATACGAACTTTCGGTGATGGATATCAGCGAGTTGTATGAATGGCTGATGCATGTGGAGGAGCATCTGGACAACAAGCAGCGGCTGATTGCCGCGGAAATCCTGAAGGAAATCCGTACCCGTCTGAAGTTTTTGCTGGATGTCGGTCTGGATTACCTTTCGTTGAACCGCTCGTCGGTCAGCCTGTCGGGCGGGGAGAGTCAGCGTATCCGTCTGGCTACCCAGATCGGCTCACAGCTGGTCAATGTGCTGTACATCCTGGATGAGCCGAGTATCGGATTGCATCAGCGGGATAACATCCGCCTGATTCACTCCCTGAAGGAATTGCGTGACCTGGGTAATTCCGTGGTGGTGGTAGAGCACGACAAAGACATGATGCTGGCTTCCGATTACATTGTGGACATGGGTCCGAAGGCCGGTCGTCTGGGAGGAGAGGTGGTCTTTGCCGGTACTCCTGAGGAGATGATGAAGACAGATACCCTGACGGCCCGTTACCTGGACGGACGGATGAAAATAGAGGTGCCTGAAAAGCGGAGAACAGGAAACGGAAAGTCTTTGTGGCTGCGCGGAGCCCGTGGAAACAACCTGAAGAATGTGGATGTGGAGTTCCCTTTGGGCAGACTGATCTGTGTGACGGGAGTTTCGGGAAGCGGAAAGTCGACCTTGATCAATGATACCCTGCAACCGGCACTTTCGCAGCATTTTTACCGGTCTTTGCAGGAGCCGCTGCCATACGATTCCATTGAAGGTCTGGAATATATTGATAAGGTGGTGAATGTCGACCAGTCTCCGCTGGGACGTACTCCACGTTCTAATCCGGCCACTTATACCGGGGTGTTTTCGGATATCCGTAATCTTTTTGTGAGTCTTCCGGAAGCCAAAATCCGCGGGTACAAGCCGGGACGCTTCTCGTTCAATGTTTCGGGCGGCCGCTGTGAGACTTGTGGCGGAAACGGTTATAAGACCATTGAGATGAATTTCCTGCCGGACGTGCTTGTACCTTGTGAGGTCTGCCACGGCAAGCGTTACAACCGTGAGACCCTGGAGGTGCGTTATAAGGGTAAGTCCATTGCCGATGTGCTGGATATGACCATCAACCGGGCAGTGGAGTTCTTTGAGAATGTACCGCAGATATTGAATAAAATCAAGGTGTTGCAGGAAGTCGGTCTGGGTTATATCAAACTGGGACAGCCTTCTACGACGCTGTCGGGAGGAGAGAGCCAGCGTGTGAAACTGGCTACCGAGTTGTCGAAACGCGATACGGGCAAGACGCTCTATATTTTGGATGAGCCGACTACGGGACTTCATTTCGAGGATATCCGTGTGTTGCTGAGTGTCTTGAACCGTCTGGTGGACAAGGGAAATACGGTGATTGTGATTGAGCATAACCTGGATGTGATTAAAGTGGCCGATTACCTGATTGACATGGGACCGGAAGGCGGAAAAGGAGGAGGACAGTTGCTTACTTGCGGCACACCGGAGGAGGTGGCTCTTTCTGATAAGGGGTATACACCGGCTTTCGTGCGCGAGGAACTGGGACTGAAATGAGCCTCTCGTGAAGGTAATCCGGGAGAAAGACCGGAGGCGGGTGGCCGGGTGCCGCCCGGCTGTTGATGTGTGAACGTAAATGCCTGTGGCCGGAATGCCGGGGCAGAAAATAAAATAGTATAATTATGGGAAAGGAAAAAATAGCAAAGACCAATGCGGCCCGACTGTTGGATAAGGATAAAATCAACTACGAACTGGTTCCGTATGAAGTTGATGAAAACGATTTGAGTTGTGTGCATGTAGCTGCCACACTGGGAGAAAATATCGAACAGGTGTTCAAGACCCTGGTATTGCATGGAGACAAGTCCGGATACTTTGTCTGTGTGATTCCCGGGGAGCACGAGGTGGACTTGAAACTGGCGGCTAAGGTATCGGGCAATAAGAAATGCGACCTGATTCCGATGAAGGAACTGCTTCCGCTTACCGGATACATCCGTGGCGGATGTTCGCCCATCGGCATGAAGAAGCATTTTCCGACTTACATTCATCATACTTGTGAGCAGTTCCCTTATATTTATGTGAGTGGCGGGGTGCGCGGCTTGCAGATAAAGATTGCTCCTGCCGACCTGATACGGGTGAGCCGTGCGGAGGTCTGCGCTTTGTTTGAAGATTGATTACATTAAAAATGAAGGAGAATATGAAAGTACTGATTGTGGTCGATATGCAATATGATTTCATTGACGGGGCATTGGGTAGCGAAGAGGCCCGCAGCATTGTGGGAAACGTACGCGATAAGGTGGCGCAGTATCGTGCCTCACAGTTCCCGGTCATCTATACGCAGGATACGCACAGCGCGGATTATCTGCAGACTCAGGAAGGCCGTAACCTGCCTGTGGTGCATTGTGTGAAAGGTACCCGGGGCTGGGAGATTGTACCGGAGGTGCTGACCGATGAGGCAACATTGATCGAAAAGAACGGATTCGGTTCACTGAAACTGGTGGAGCACCTGGCGGCATTGCCCGGACTGGAGGCAGTGGAACTGGTCGGGGTATGCACGGATATTTGTGTCGTTTCGAATGCCTTGCTGATTAAATCGGCTTTCCCCGAACTGCCGGTTGCCGTAGACGCTCTCTGTTGCGCGGGGGTAACTCCCGAGAGTCACCGTCAGGCGCTGGAAACCATGAAAATGTGTCAGGTGAAAGTGCTGGGACTGTAATCGTATCCTATAAAAAAGAATGGCATGTGTAAGATGAACGGTGGTCATTTACACATGCCATTTTTATTTCTTTATGGATTTCTGTTCTGCCTTGAAGAAGTCTCACCCGTTCAGACTCGACGAGCGGACCCGGCTCAATGTCTCGGGGGTCATCTGCAGCAGCGAGGCAATGTATATCAGAGGAGCTCTTTTCAGAATCTCCGGATGCAGGTGCAACAGCTTGTTGTACCGTTCGTGAGCCGGTTCGAAACGCAGGGTATCGGCCTTGATCTGTGATTCAATCAGTGAGCCTTCAAAGAATTTTCTGTACAGAAGACCGATGTCCGCATGTTCCAGTGCCAGCCGTTCAAAATCTTCTTTATAAAGTTCCCACAGGATGACGGGTTCGAGCGACTCGATCATCAGTCGCGTAGGTTCCTGTTTCAGGTAGCTTTCCAGGCAGATCACCAGTCCGCCTTCGTAGGCGATGTGTTCGGTTAAGTCTTTATCGTATTTATAGTAAAACTGCCGGGTCATTCCTTTTTCGATGTATCTCATGCATTTGCAGGTGTCACCTTCATTCAGGATGCGTTCGCCTTTCTTGTATTTTCTGCAAATAATTACGTCGGCTAAAAGGTGTGCGCTTTCCTTGCTTAACAGCATGTGATATTCGGCGGCTATCCGGCGTATAATTTCCAAGCTTGTCATAATAGAATCTGTAATAAAAATAGTTAATGCCCCTTCCTTTACCCATCTCGGAAATCAGAATGGGGCAGACCGACAATAAATGAAGTCAAGTTGTGTTATTTTACTTTGATCTTGTCAAATCCTTCTCCGAATACACCGATTACGGCACTTTGTGAGACGAAGGCTTTCGGATCAATGTCTTTGATGAGGCGGAAGATGGTAGTCGATTCTCTTCTCTTGGCCAGTACAAACATCATTTTCACGTTGTTGTTGGTGTAGCAGCCCACTCCGTCAATAAAGGTAACCCCTCTGTGCAGGTCTTTGTTGATTCTTCGTCCGATTTCCTCGTATTTGGTAGAAATGATGAAGAACTGGACAGACTGACGGGCACTGTTGACCACCTGGTCCAGTACGAAACTGGAAATAAAGAGCACCACATAACCGTAAACCACCCGTTCCCAGTCGTGAAGTACCAGGTAACTTGAAGAGATGATGATCAGGTCGCAGAGCAGGATGACCCTTCCTAACGAGATGTCACGGTATTTGTTTACGATGGCTGCGATGATATCGGTTCCTCCACTGCTTCCGTTGGCTGAGAAGGTTACTCCGATACCGCCTCCGCAGAAGGACGCTCCCAGTACGCAGGCCATGAACGGCTGGTCGTGGATGATGCCTCCTTTGATGAAGTGTTGGAGGATTGCCAGAATCACGGTCATTGAGATGACGGCCCAGATGGTCTTCAGGCAGAATTTCAGTCCCAGAATTTTCAGTGCCAGCAGCAACAGCGATGCGTTAATGATAAGGTAGGTATATTGTACGGGAAAGCCTACTGCCCAATAAACTATGGAGGCTATACCGGGAACAGCACCTGAAGGGATATCACTCGGCAAAAGGAAAACAGTCCAACCAATGGCATACATCAGCATGCCCAAAGTGATTGTGAGATAATCTTTCACTTCCCGCAGCATCTGCTGTGGAGCAAAAATAGGATTTGTTCGGTTCATGAGTTTGCTCAATCTTTATCGTTGGGTTATTAAATTATGCACAAAAGTATAAAAAAAACATCGATTCAGGTTATCCGGCTGCCATAAAATTATTCATCATCCGGAAGAAATGAAAATACTAATTTTGCGGTTGACTTTTTTTTCGTAATTTTGCACCGGTTTGAGCAAAATTGTAACTGTATAAACCCCCAATATGGCGCTAGTAAACGAACATCTCCTGAAATTGCCTGACGATTATTTTTCTCCTGTCATGGAGAGAAAAATCAATTTGTTTAAGGCCGTTCATCCCAAGGCAGACCTTATCTGTCTCGAAAAAGAAGATGTCTGCCTGCCGGTACCCGAATCGGTGGCAGGGGCCATGGTCCGGGCAGTGGAGGAACTGGCGGATGCTTCTTCCTTCCGGGGATACGGGCCGAAGCAGGGGTATGACTTCCTGATAGAGTCCATTGTCAAGCATGAGTTTCAGGAACGTGGCGTGGTACTGGAAAAGTCGGAGATATTCATCACCGAGGGTACGCAGAGCAACATCGGCAACATCGGCAATCTCCTCCGTCACGACAACAGCATCGGCATTGCGAGCCTGGCTTATCCGGTTTATGCGGCTGCCAGCATCATGTGCGGACGGGCCGGGGAGCTCCAGAGCGACGGCAGATGGAATAATGTGATTTATATTTCCTGCCCCCAGGACAAAGGTTTCATACCGCAGGTGCCTGATACCCGAATTGACATCGTTTACCTGAGTCATCCTCATGTGCCTACCGGAAGCACGCTCAACCGTACCGAACTGAAAAAGTGGGTCAATTATGCCATCAAGAACGATGCGCTGATCATGTTTGACGCTACTTATGAAGCCTATATCCAGCATCCGGACATTCCACATTCCATTTATGAGATAAAAGGAGCCAAGAAAGTGGCCATCGAATACAGGACGTTTTCCAGAACGGCGGGGTTCTCGGGGGTAAGATGCGGCTATGTGGTCATCCCTCAGGAACTGACAGCGACTACGCTGGCTGGAAACCGTATTTCACTGAACCATCTTTGGAGACAACACCAGTATATCAAGTACAACGGCACTTCCTACATTGCCCAGCGGGGAGCGGAAGCAGCGCTTTCTCCCGAAGGAAAGAAGGAAATCAAGGCCCATATACAATATTATATGGAAAATGCCCGGCTGTTGAGAGAGGGACTGTCGGCGGCGGGTCTGCAGGTGACGGGAGGGGTGAATGCGCCTTTTGTCTGGATACGGGTTCCCGACGGTATGGACGACTGGCAGTTTTTTCATCGGCTGCTGTACGAGGCACAGGTGGTGGTGGAACCGGGCAGCCGGTTCGGTCCGGAAGGCAGGTCCTTTGTGCGGATCTGCTCGTTCAATGAACGGGAACGCTGCCGGGAAGCGGTGCGCCGCATACAACAATGTGTATAATGTATAAATAAAAGAGAACGGAAAAAATAGATACAAAATAGAAATAACTTTAGGTATTATGTCGAAATTAAGATTTAGAGTAGTTGAGAAAGCGTTTCACAAGAAACCTGTCGATGTGCCTTCTCCTAAGGAACGCCCCAGTGAATACTTTGCAAAATATGTATTCAACCGTGAGAAAATGTTCAAGTATCTGCCAAGCAAGGTGTATGCCAAACTGGTGGACGTGATAGATAACGGCTCTCCTCTGGACAGAAATATTGCCGATGAGGTGGCTGCGGGTATGAAGAAATGGGCTTCGGAGTTGGGCGTGACTCACTATACGCACTGGTTCCAGCCTCTGACAGAGGGAACGGCTGAAAAGCATGATGCCTTTGTTGAACACGACGGAAAGGGAGGCATGCTGGAAGAATTTTCCGGAAAGCTGCTGGTACAGCAGGAAGCCGACGGTTCTTCTTTCCCGAACGGAGGTGTGAGAAATACATTCGAGGCCCGCGGTTACAGTGCGTGGGATCCTTCTTCTCCGGTGTTTGTGGTGGACGATACGCTGTGTATCCCGACTGTATTCATCGCTTATACCGGTGAATCTCTGGACTATAAGGCTCCTTTGCTGAAATCCATCGGTGCGGTGACCAAGGCGGCACTCGAAGTGGTACGCTATTTCGATCCTTCTGTAAAGAAGATCATTACTTACCTAGGATGGGAACAGGAATACTTCCTGGTAGACGAAGGTCTGTATGCGGCCCGTCCTGACCTGCTGCTGACCGGACGTACGCTGATGGGACATGAGGCTTCAAAGAACCAGCAGTTGGAAGACCACTACTTCGGTGCGATTCCGACCCGTGTGGCTGCCTTTATGAAAGACCTGGAAATTCAGGCACTGGAACTGGGTATTCCGGTGAAGACCCGTCACAATGAGGTGGCACCGAACCAGTTTGAGCTGGCTCCGATTTACGAGGAATGTAACCTGGCTGTCGACCATAACATGCTGATCATGTCGCTGATGCGTAAGATTGCCCGCAACCACGGATTCCGCGTGCTGCTGCATGAAAAGCCTTTCAAGGGTGTGAACGGTTCCGGAAAGCACAACAACTGGTCGCTGGGTACCGACAACGGGGTGTTGCTGATGGCTCCGGGAAAGACATCGGAAGAGAACCTCCGTTTCATTACTTTCGTAGTCAATACGCTGATGGCTGTATATCACCACAACGGACTGCTGAAGGCTTCTATCATGAGTGCAACCAATGCACATCGTCTGGGAGCGCACGAAGCACCTCCTGCCATCATCTCTTCTTTCTTGGGTACGCAGTTGAACAAGGTGTTGGACCACCTGGAAGAAAGTTCAAGCAACGACCTGGTATCGCTGGGAGACAAGCAGGGCATGCGTCTGGATATTCCGCACATTCCGGAACTGATGATCGACAATACCGACCGTAACCGTACTTCGCCTTTTGCCTTTACCGGAAACCGCTTTGAGTTCCGTGCTCCGGGTTCGGAGGCCAACTGTGCCAGTGCGATGATTGCCTTGAATACGGCAGTGGCTGAACAGCTGATCATCTTCAAGAAGGATGTTGACGAGCTGATTGAAAAGGGTGAACCGAAGATTTCGGCCATCATTCAGGTGATCCGCCGTTACATCAAGGAATGTAAGCCTATCCGCTTCGACGGTAACGGATACGGGGACGAGTGGAAGGAAGAGGCTAAGCGCCGCGGACTGGACTGCGAGACCAGCTGTCCGCTGATTTTCGACAACTACCTCAAGCCGGAAACCATCCGTATGTTTGAATCAACCGGTGTCATGAACCGCAAGGAGCTGGAAGCCCGCAACGAAGTGAAATGGGAAATGTACACCAAGAAGATTCAGATTGAAGCCCGCGTGCTGGGTGACCTGGTGATGAATCATGTGGTGCCGGTGGCCATTGAGTATCAGACCAAGCTGATTGACAATGCCTATAAGATGAAAGCCCTGTTCAGCGAGGACGAAGCCAATAAACTGTCGGCCGAGAACCTGGCACTGATCCGGGAAATCGCCGAACATACCGCCTTTATCAAGGAACAGGTGGATGCCATGGTAGAAGCCAGAAAGGTAGCCAACCGGATTACACAGGAACGTGAGAAGGCCATCGCTTATCACGACAATATCGCACCGATGCTGGAGCAGATCCGTTACCATATCGATAAGCTCGAACTGATCATCGACGATCAGATGTGGACCTTGCCTAAGTATCGTGAGTTATTGTTTATCAGATAACGTCGATTTTATTTTTCAGAAATCCGGCAACTTCGAGGGGGCTCAGGGTTGCCGGATTTTTTATTGCCCTTCTGCCGCGTTTTTTCATGAAGATTCTCGGCGGAAAGAGGGCAGGATTTCATAAAAGGTTTATATCTTTGCACCATGGAATGGTTATACGATTTATTTTTTGAACACTCTGCACTGCAAGCGGTCGTTATTATATCTCTTATTATAGCATGTGGTCTGGGATTGGGAAAAATCCGCGTTTGCGGCATTTCTCTGGGAGTCACGTTTGTTTTCTTCATGGGAATTCTGGCCGGACATCTGGGCTTTTCCATTGACCAGCAGATGCTTACCTATGCGGAAAGTTTCGGATTGGTATTGTTTGTCTATGCGCTGGGACTCCAGGTAGGCCCGGGTTTTATTTCTTCATTTCAGCGGGGAGGATATAAGCTGAACCTGCTGGGAATGGGGGTGATTCTGCTGGGTACCGTCATGGCTATCTCCCTGAGCATGTGTACTACGATTCCGCTGTCCGACATGGTCGGTATCCTGTGTGGAGCGACCACCAATACGCCGGCACTGGGAGCTGCGCAGCAGACCCTCAAGCAGTTGGGTGAGCCGACAAGCGGGGCCGCCCTCAGTTGCGCCGTGACTTATCCGCTGGGAGTAGTGGGAGTGATATTGGCCATCATTGTGGTCAGAAAACTCTTTGTGCGTCCTGCCGACATGGAGACGAATGAGCATGAGGACCCGAACCACACTTACATTGCTACTTTCCAGGTTCATAATCCGGCAATTTTCAATAAAAGCATACAGGATATCGCCAAACTGAGTTATCCTAAGTTCGTGATTTCAAGAATGTGGAGAAACGGGGTGGTCAGCATCCCAACCTCCGACAAGGTCTTGAAAGAGAACGACCGTCTGCTGGTCATCACTACCGAGAAAGACGTGTCGGCGCTTACCATTCTGTTTGGTGAGCAGGAAAACCGCGACTGGAACAAGGAGGACATCGACTGGAATGCGATTGACAGTCAGCTTATCTCAAAGCACATCATCATTTCCCGTCCCGAAATCAACGGCAAGAAACTCGGGTCGCTCCGTCTGCGTAATACCTACGGCATCAACATCAGCCGTGTGATGCGAAGCGGGGTGCAGCTGCTGGCCACTTCCGGCCTGATCCTTCAGTTGGGCGACCGTCTGACCGTAGTGGGAGAGGCAGCGGCCATCCAGAATGTGGAAAAGGTACTGGGAAATACGGTCCGCACCCTGAAAGACCCGAACCTGGCTTCCATCTTCATCGGTATCGTACTGGGACTGATTGTGGGATCCATTCCTATTGCGATTCCGGGCATCAGTTCTCCGGTAAAACTGGGACTGGCAGGTGGCCCCATCATTGTGGGTATTCTGATCGGATCGTACGGACCGAGGTTCCATATGCTGACTTATACTACCCGAAGTGCCAGCCTGATGCTGAGAGGTATCGGACTGTCCTTGTACCTGGCCTGTCTGGGGCTGGATGCGGGTGCGCATTTCTTTGAGACGGTGATGCGTCCCGAAGGAGCCTTGTGGGTCGGAGTCGGCTTTCTGATTACGTTTGTACCGGTGGTCATCATGGCTGTCCTTTCCTTACGCATATTTCACCTGGATTTTGGGAATACCTGCGGCATGCTTTGCGGAAGCATGGCCAATCCGATGGCACTGAATTATGCCAACGACATCATTCCCAATGACAATCCGGCGGTAAGCTATGCCACTGTCTATCCGTTGGGGATGTTCCTGAGGGTGATTATCGCCCAACTGATATTAATGATTTTTCTATAACCTAACCTAAATATAAGCACAATGAAAATATATAAGCAAATCACACAAGAAATGATACAGAAGGATCTTCGGTATCTGGAATTGCTTTCTCATAATTTCCCTACCATTGCGGCTGCAAGTACAGAAATTATCAATCTGGAGGCGATACTGAACCTGCCTAAGGGAACGGAGCATTTTCTGGCAGACCTGCACGGAGAGTATGAAGCCTTTCAGCATGTGCTTCGTAACGCTTCGGGGGCAATCAAGAGAAAGGTGAATGAGATTTTCGGTAATACCTTGCGCGAGGCGGAGAAGAAAGAGTTGTGTACGCTTATCTATTATCCGGAGCAGAAACTGCAACTGGTCAAGGAGTGCGAGAACGACCTGGTGGACTGGTATGTGATTACCTTGAACCAGCTGGTGAAGGTGTGCCAGAATGTGTCGTCGAAATATACGCGTTCCAAGGTACGGAAGGCGCTGCCTGAAGAGTTCTCTTACATCATCCAGGAATTGCTGCACGAAAGCAGTATGGAGCCGAACAAACAGGCATATATCAACGTGATTATCAGTACGATCATCGATACGCACCGGGCCGACGACTTTATTGTGGCCATGTGCAACCTGATTCAGCAGCTGACCATCGACTCGCTTCATGTATTGGGGGACGTGTTCGACAGGGGTCCCGGACCTCACATCATCATGGATACCTTGCTCAAGTATCATAATTTTGATATCCAGTGGGGTAATCACGATATTCTCTGGATGGGGGCGGCTTCCGGCAACAACTGCTGTATCGCGAATGTCATCCGCTTGGCCATGCGCTACGGCAACCTCTCTGCACTGGAGGACGGTTACGGCATCAACCTGCTGCCTCTGGCGACTTTCGCCATGGAAACGTATGCGCACGATGCCTGCAGCTGTTTTACTCCGAAGATTGACAAGAACAGCACTTCTTACAACGATAAGACCATCCGCCTGATTGCACAGATGCATAAGGCCATCAGCATCATCCAGTTCAAGCTGGAGGCCCAGACCATTCAGAAACGGCCGGAGTTCAAGATGGAAGACCGTCTGCTGCTGCATCACATCAACTTCGAGAAGGGTACCATTACCATCAACGGTCAGGAATATATGCTGCAGGATACGCATTTCCCGACCATCGATCCGAAGGACCCGTACAAGATGACCGAGGAGGAAAAGGAAATCGTGCAGAAATTGCATTTCTCCTTTACCCACAGCGAGAAGCTGCACAAGCACATGCAGTGCCTCTTCCGTTACGGATGCATGTATACGGTATGCAACTCCAACCTCCTGTTCCATGCTTCCATGCCGCTCAATGAAGACGGTACGCTGAAGGAAGTGGATATCATGGGACGAAAATATAAAGGTAAGTCGCTGCTGAACCGTGTGGGACAACTGATCCGGACGGCGTATTTCGGGGATGCCGAGAACGAAGAGAAGGATTTTGCCTGCGATTATATCTGGTACCTGTGGTGCGGAAAGGATTCTCCGGCCTTCGACAAGAGCAAGATGGCCACTTTCGAGCGTTATTTCCTGAAGGAAAAGGAAACGCATACCGAAATCAAGGGATATTATTACATGCTGAGAGACCGCGAGGATATCTGCGACATGATACTCGATGAGTTTGAGGTGAAGGGTGAGCATCGTCATATTATCAACGGACACGTGCCTGTGAAAGCCGTGAAGGGCGAGAAGCCGATCAAGGCCAACGGTAAGCTGATGGTGATAGACGGTGGTTTCTCAAAGGCTTATCAGCCGGAAACGGGTATCGCCGGATATACGCTGGTATATCATTCCAGAGGATTCCAGCTGGTACAGCATGAACCGTTTACCTCTACGCAGAAGGCCATCGAAGAAGGTCAGGACATCAAGTCGACGACACAGATTGTGGAATTGAGTACCCAGCGTATGATGGTGAAAGATACGGACAAGGGACGCGAACTGAGGGTGCAGATTGAGGACCTCAAGAAGTTGCTGGTGGCCTACCGTACCGGAGTCATCAAGGAGCGGGCTTATTAAGGAATAAAAAAGAAGAGACCGGTTGTCCGGGGCAGGTCTGCGAGTGGATAGCGCTATCTGTTTTCGGACAGGTGCCGACGGATTTCCTGCGTTTCCTGCAGTGGAAGTGTCATTCTCTTTATTGGAAATAATAAATGGCGGTGCCGTTTTATTGATTTGCGATGCAGATGAATAAAACGGCACCGTTGTTTTATGGATTACCGTCGTACGCGAAAGATGGCATCAAGGTTCTAAGTCGTTTGTTACCTTGTCTTTGCTGTTTTCTGCGGTTATGGAAAAGAAAATGGATGGATGTCTTCGGGTGCGGGGATCTGTTTCCTTCCGGTCATGGGTTTCAGCATGTGCCCTACAGACTTTGGGTAAAAAGAAAGTCCTGCAACGGCAGTGGAACCGACCGTTGCAGGACCGTTATGTCTTGTTTTGAACAGGAAATCCCTGCGGGATATTCCCGGATGATCGTGGGTCTTACTTAACCAGCTTGTTGGATGAGGTATCCGGGAAAACCACCGTCGGCTTGAACGATTTGGCTTCCTCGAAGTCCATCAGCGCATAAGACATGATGATGACGATATCTCCTACCTGTACCTTACGTGCGGCAGCTCCGTTCAGGCAGATACAGCCCGATCCGCGCTCACCTTTTATAATGTACGTCTCAAAACGTTCTCCGTTGTTGTTGTCTACTATCTGCACCTTTTCGCCTGCAATCATATTGGCAGCGTCCATCAGATTCTCGTCGATGGTGATGCTTCCCATATAGTTCAGGTTAGCTTCAGTAACCGTCACGCAGTGCAATTTTGATTTCAACACTTCTATCATCATGATTGATGCTCCTTATACTTGATGTTATCAATTAATCTGACTTCTCCGCAGTACACGGTGATGCATCCTACGATGTAGTTGCTGTCATTCCATTCCGATACGGTCTGCAGCGTGTCTCCGTCTACTATCTCGAAATATTCGATGGTGAGTCCTTCTGCCTCCTCAATGGCTTTTTCCACAAAAGCCTTGGTTTCTGCCAGGGTGTGTGCTTTCGCGTATTCTACACTGGCAAACAGGGTCTTGGAGATCTGCAGGGCCTGAGTACGCTGTTCGCTGCTCAGACGGGCGTTACGGCTGCTCAGTGCCAGTCCGTCGTCCTCGCGTACGATGGGACATCCCACAATCTGAAGGTTGAACGGATATTTGCGTACCATTTCGCGGATGATGGCCAGCTGCTGGAAATCTTTCTCTCCGAAGTAGGCACGGTCGGGTTCAACTATCATGAATAACTTGCTCACAATCTGACAAACCCCATTGAAATGTCCGGGGCGGAACTTTCCTTCCATTACCGTATCCAGCGGTGCGTAGCTGAACTGACGTGTGTCAGGTTCCGGGTAAATCTCTTCTATGGAAGGAGCGAATACAAAAGTGACTCCACACGAGTCCAGTAGTTTACAGTCGGCTTCTAAAGTGCGGGGATACTTCAACAAATCATTCTGATCGTTAAATTGTGTAGGGTTTACAAAGTCACTGACTACCACTACATCATTTTCTGCTACAGCCCGCTTCACCAATGAGGCGTGACCGGCGTGCAAAGCTCCCATTGTAGGAACCAGTCCGACGGACTTTCCTTCCTTACGGAGAGTATCCAACTCCGCCCGAAGCTCTTTAATTGTTTGAATCAACTTCATTTCCTTGTGTTTATTAAAATGCTTTTTAATAATTCGGGTGCAAAGTAACCACATTTTCGCCACATAAAGAAACAGATTGTGCAAAAAGAATAAATATTTTGCGGCCGCTCCCTTTTTGTACTGAAAAAGATAAGGTTATTTGAGGATAATCCTGCCTATCATTAACATACTATAAGGAATTATTCGAAAGCGTATTTGCCTTGAGCGTCTATTTTTTATATCTTTGCAAAATGTTTATGAGCAATAATAATAACATGAGCGCGAAAAAAGTTTTATTCATTACACAAGAAATTACTCCTTACGTGCCCGAGAGTGAACTGTCACTTATCGGACAAAATTTACCGCAGGCTATTCAAGACAAGGGTTATGAAATCCGTACGTTCATGCCAAAATGGGGAAATGTCAACGAACGCCGCAATCAGTTGCATGAGGTGATCCGTCTGTCGGGAATGAACATTATTATTGATGATACCGATCATCCGTTGATTATTAAGGTAGCTTCCATCCAGGCAGCCCGCCGGCAGGTATATTTCATTGACAACGATGATTACTTCCAGCACCGCCTGATGACGACTGATGAAGAGGGTAACGAGTATGAGGATAATGGCGAACGTGCTATTTTTTATGCCAGAGGCGTACTTGAGACAGTGAAGAAGCTGCGTTGGTGTCCGGATATCATCCACTGTCACGGATGGATGAGTGCCGTAGTACCTTTATATATAAAGAAGGCTTACCAGGATGAACCGTCATTCCGCGATTCCAAGGTGGTCTTTTCGGTATACGGAGAAGGATTCAAGTCGAACCTGGCTCCTAATTTCAAGGAACAGGTGCTGTTCAGGGACATTACGCTCGATGACTTGAAGATGATGGAAAGCCCTGCCAATTACGATGAACTCTGTAAACTGGCAATCAGCTACTCCGACGGAGTTATACAGAATAGCGAGAATGTCAATGCCGACATTATTGACTATGCAAATAAACTAAATATACCAGTGACAGGTTTTCAGACCGAGGATGCTTATGCAGATGCCTGCAAGGATCTGTACAATAAGATACTGGGGGATGCTGAATAACCGAATGACTTTATAAATTTTAGAAGAAAATGAAACTTAAGTTCTTGGCGGTATTCGGACTGGCCGCCACACTCTGTAGTTGCGATGATGAAACGGTCGGTATCGGTCAGTTTATTGTAGACGATGAACTGATTGATGCAAAGGCGGCTTCTTATAATGTAACAACTCAATCGCTTTTGCTGGACTCAGTGTATTCACGTTCCAGTACGGCTTATCTGGGAAAGTTTACCGACAAGGATTACGGGACTTTCAGCTCTGACTTTCTGGTGCAGATCAACTGCCCCGAGAACTTCAGTCTGCCGGATAAACTGGAGGATATTGTAGAAGCGAAGCTGGGTCTGTATTATACGGATTATTTTGGCGACTCGCTGTCAACACTCCGTGTGCAGGTGGATACACTGAATACCGTGATTAAAGACGACGGAAAGGACAAGAACTTATACTACAGTAACCTGGATCCGAAGAAGTATTATGACGCCACTACGCCTTTCCTGGCGGTAAAGGACTATGCGGCTTACGACAAGACGGTGAGCGATTCCATCCGGAATGCGACTGACAGTTACGGCAACAAGACGTATTATCCGAATGTTTCAGTGGATTTGGGCAAGAATTTCTGCAAGTATCTGTTGGATAAGTATAATGAAACGAAGGAGGTCAACGGACAGACTGTTCACCCGAACTTCCGCGATTCGGAAGCCTTTATCAAGAATGTACTGAAGGGATTCTATGTACATACCACTCAGGGAGAAGGATCGATCCTGTACGTTTCTGATATTTATCTGAGTCTGAAACTGTCTTATTGGGACAAGACGGATGAGGATAAGGATACTTTGCTGACCGGATATGTGCAGATGGCCAGTACGAAGGAGGTATTCATGTCTTCACGCTTTAAGAACGCCAACCTCGATGAACTGAAGAGTGATCCGGAACGGACTTATTTGAAGACACCGGCAGGTATCTGTACGGAGGTGACTCTTCCGCTGAAAGACATGTTTGATGCGCATCAGAAAGATACGCTGAACTCCATTTCGGTTTCGTTCCAGAAGTTGAAGAGTCAGGAGGCAGGACCGTTCAAGATGGGAACTCCGAGCCAGTTGCTGATGGTCAGAAAGAGCGATATGAAGAGTTTCTTCGAGGACAATAAGGTCAACGACAACAAGACGTCGTTCATTGCCAGCTATGACAGCAAGACGGCTACTTACCAGTTCTCGAAACTGAACCGTCTGACCAGTTACATTTTCAGCGAGATCCGTCCGGAGGTGGAAAAAGGTGAGGCTGCATGGAACAAGTGGGTGACTGAGCATCCCGACTGGAACAAGGTGGTGCTGATTCCGGTAACTACCGAAAGTGACTCACAGGGTAATATTATTGGTGTAGAGAATGACTTGAATGTGAATTCGGCTATGCTGGTACGGGGAGTAGAAGGGGATTCTTCTTCGAACGAGGAAAACCAGATTACGATGAATGTAATTTATACTCAGCCCAAGCAGCGATAGTTGAGGACATTCTGATAATGATATAGATAAAAAATGGGAGAACCGAACGATGAAGCGGTTCTCCCATTTTTTTATAGGTATTGGTGTGTTTCTTTACTTGTCTTTTCATTGGGTCATTGCCCGGCCGGAAAATACACCGGGGCGCCGGGACATTGCCGGAGCGTTCCGGTACGGCTTAGAAGAAAATCAGGCTCAGGTCGAAAGTGAAGTCCTTTTCTGCCGTGAAACTGTGTCCGTAATACCGCTGCCAGTTGTATCCGCCCGCAATGGAGATTCCCATCTTCGGACCGATCCGGTATTCCAGGTTGATCCGGGGCTGGAAGGCATACATTCGCTTGGCTGTTTCCGAACTCACATTCTCGATATGGAAGAAACCGGCATCCGCTCCGATTATGATCCGTGAGGAAAGCGGATGATAGATACCTGCCCTGTAAAACAGGTTTACCGGGACACTCTGGGTGACTGCCGGATAACGGGTACCCGCTCCGAGTTCGGTATAGGTATGGCGTCTCTTGAAACGTGCAGCCACACTCATGCAGTTGAAGTTGCCGCCCGAAACCACCATCTGGATACGGGTAGACGGATTCAGGTTGATGCATCCGAACTGATGGGCCGTACTGTCCTTACTGACGTTCACCAGTCCGATCTGTACTCCTTTATGGCCGATGGAGTCGATGTTGGCCACTCCCAGCTGCAGCCCCCTGTTCTCCTGCGCATAATTGGCCGCTCCCAGCTGCACCCCTTTGTTGATGACAGCCACATTGCCGATGCCGGCCAACTGTACTCCCTTGCTGGCTTCTGCCGTCACATTCAGGATGGAGGAAAGCTGAAGCCCTTTCAGACTGTCTCCAGTCACGTTCATCAGTCCTGCAAGATGGATACCTTTCTGCAAGCCGGCAGTGATGTTTGCCAGTCCCGCCACCTGTACCCCTGAAAAACGGTTGCCGGAGATATTCATCAGTCCTCCGAGCACCCATCCCGACGAATTGTCTCCGGTAAAGTTACCGATACCCGAAAAAGACACTCCCTTGAACCCCTTGCCGTTGACATTCATCAGTCCGCTGGCCAGTATGCCGGATGAATTCCCTCCCGTGACATTGGCGATACCCGAAAGGTGAACCCCTTTCGTATTCAATCCCGTCACATTGGTAATTCCGGCAATCTGCACCCCGTTGCTCCGGAAATGGGTGATGCTGGATATTACGTTGATTCCCAGTCCGTCGAGCTCCTGGAAGTTGCTGATGAAGCCCAGATTGAGATACGTACGCTCAGGTACGGTCTTGCGGTTGGTAAGGTTGACGGCCAGGTTAGGTCCCTTTTTCAGCCCCTTCTCCTTGGTGGGCTGGGCATAAGAGGAAACTGTTCCTGCCAGGAGGCATCCCGACAGGAACAGCATACTATATGATATCTTTGATTTCATATCCTTTATTTTACATCTTGATACAGGAATCGCTTGATGCTCTTTTTCGGAGTCTTTTCAAACTCTTCCGGATAAATCTTTACACGGGCAATCTGTGAGTAGGCCGGTAAATTCTGGTTGAGGGCTACCCGGTTGTCTTCCATTGCCTTTTCGATGTCCTCGTCTTTCAGTCCCTGTGCATAGGCCACTTCGAAGTCCGGATAAATCAGGGCCATCAGCTTGTGGTCTTCCTGCTGGATGACGATGCTCTCGGCCACGTAAGGCAGGTTGTTCAGCTGGTCTTCGATTTCCTCCGGATAGATGTTCTGTCCCGAAGGACCCAGCAGCAGGTTCTTGCTCCGTCCCTTGATGGTTACGTTGCCTTCCTCGTCCATGATGCCCAGGTCGCCGGTATGCAGCCATCCGTCGGCATCGAGAACCTGTGCGGTTGCTTCCGGATTCTTGTAGTACCCCAGCATGACATTGTCTCCCCGTGTCAGGATTTCTCCTACCACATGCTGCGGGTCGGGACTGTCTATGCGTACCTCCATGCGCGGAGCGGCTTTTCCGCATGATCCCGGCTTGAAGCGCTGCCAGTCTTCGTAGCAGATAATCGGACCGCATTCTGTCATACCGTATCCTACCGTATAAGGGAAGTCGATGCTTTTAAGCAACTTTTCCACTTCCTGGTTGAATGCGGCACCTCCCACAATGACTTCGTAGAAGTTACCTCCGAAACCTTTGATCATCTGCTCGCGTACGGTTGCCTTGATCTTGTCGTTGATGATAGGCACTTTCAGCAGGACTTTCATCTTGAATGTCTCCAGTTTGGGGAGTACGTTCTTCTTGATGATTTTCTCGATGATCAGCGGTACGGCAATGATAATGTTCGGCTTTACCTCGGCAAATGCCTGGAAAATGATCTTCGGACTAGGCATACGCGTGAGAAAGTAGATGTGCGCCCCGCACGAGAATTCATAGAGGAACTCGAAGGCCAGTCCGTACATGTGCGCCATGGGAAGCATGGACACGATGCGGTCGCCGGCATTCAGTTTCAGTACCTCAAAGGCAAACTGAGTGTTTGACCACAATACGCGGTAGGGCAGCATGACACCTTTAGAGAAGCTGGTAGTACCCGATGTGTAGTTGATGACAGCCAGTTCCTCAGGGTTGTCACGGCGGTAACTGATGTGTTCACGACGGAAGTTGCGGGGAAATTTCTTGCCGAACATCTCGTTCAGGTGCTCTCTGGCATACTCCAGTTGTTTGCTGCGGCATACCAGCAGGGTAAAGTCCGTCATCAGGATAATACCTTCCAATGCAGGCATGGCTGCTTCGTTCAGTCCTTCCCAAACCACATCGCCTACAAAAAGGAGGCGGGCTTCGGAATGGTTGACAATGTGATGTACATTATCCGCCTTGAACTCGTGCAGGATGGGTACTGCTACGGCACCATAGGTAAGAATTGCCAGGAAGGCAACTCCCCAGTGCGAGCTGTTCCGTCCGCAGATGGCTACCTTGTCTCCCGGCTGAATGCCGCTTTCGGCCAGCAGGATGTGTAACTTCTCGATTTTACGAGCGACATCTTTATATTGCAGGGTGGCCCCCTTATAATCAGTCAGTGCGTCTAAATCCCAATTCTTTTTGATACTTTCTTCGATGAAAGCAATAAAACTTTTTTCCATATTCTGTTTTTTATTTGCACAAGATGTGCGATAATGTGCAAATATAATTTTTTCTTCTCAGTTGTACAAATTTAGGGGGAGGCATACTTCATTATCTTCCTAAAAAACGGGGGAAGGGGGAGTGCGGAAAACAACAAGAGGCATCTTTTCGGGTGAAAAGGTGCCTCTTGTAAGGAATGCAGCTGTAGAGGGATTATTCCTCGTGGTTGCTGTAATATTTCATGAACTGCGTACGTTCGAACGGGTTGACGCTTCCGGCAGTGTTGGCATTCATCTTGCCCTTGAACTGAGCCAGGTTTTCGAAACCTTTGTCGTCCATCCATTCTGCCAGTTCTTTTTTCATGCTTTCAATTTCTTTCGGACCGTACTGGTAGATGGCGCTGCACACTTCTACGGCAGTGGCTCCGGCCAGAATTGACTTGATGACTCCTTTACCGCAGTGTACTCCACCGGAAATGGCATAGTCGAGCTGAGGAATGGCAGCCGAAGCGATGGCTGTCCAGCGCAGACGGTCGGCGAGTTCGGCTTTCGTACTCATTACGTTGGTGTTGCAGTATGTGAGTGTCTCAATGTTGAAGTCCGGCTGGTAGAAACGGTTAAACAGCACTACGGCTGCGGCACCGTTGGCATACAACTGGTTGATCAGGGCAACCGGGTTGGTCAGGTTGGCACCGAGTTTCATGATGACAGGGATGCGGACTGCCTGACGGATGTGTTTTAATGTATCGATATGCTGCTGTTCAAACTTGCCCGGAGTGTAGTCCTTGTCGGTCTGGAGAGCGAGGATATTGATTTCCAGAGCGTCTGCGCCTGCTTCTTCCATGATCTTGGCAAACTCTGTCCACTCATTGTCCGAGTAGCAGTTGATGCTGGCAATCACCGGAATCTTGCATGCCTTTTTAGCCTCTCTGATCAGGTTTACGTGTTCGTTCAGGGTGTTTGAACGTACGTAGGCACCCAGGTAATCGTCGGCTTCGGGAGAACCGTAACCGCTCATGGTGCCTGCCTGTATGTTGATCTGTTCTTCGAAAACAGACTTCAGTACGACCGCACCGGCGCCTGCTTCCTCCAGTTTCTTTATTTTCTCAACGCTGTTAGTCAATCCGGAACTGCTGATGATGATCGGATTTTCCAGTGTTAATCCTGCAAATGTTGTTTTTAATTGTGCCATATGTTTTAAGTTTTAATAGATTCGGTCTCCAAAAATTTTACTTCCTACCCGTACCAGCGTACTTCCTCTTTTTACGGCTTCCGGATAATCGTGTGACATCCCCATAGACAGTTCGCAGAACTGACTGTTTCCTGAAAAATAGGAGTTTTTCAATTCTTTGAAAAAATCACTGAGCGACTGGAACTCCTGCTGTATTTGGTGCAGGTCATCTGTATACGAGGCCATTCCCATGATTCCTGCAATGAATACATGGGAAAGATTCTTCCATTCTCCTTCGGCAAGCAGGGCCCGGCATTCTTCGAACGTAAATCCGAATTTGCTTTCCTCCTGGGCGACGTGCATTTCCAGCAGGCAGGGAATGACGCGGTTGACCTTGGCTGCCTGTTTGTCGATTTCGTACAGCAGCTTGAAAGAGTCTACCGCATGAATCATGCTGACAAAAGGAGCAATGTATTTTACCTTGTTGGTCTGCAGATGCCCGATGAAATGCCACTCGATATCTTTCGGCAGTGATTCGTACTTGCCGGTCAGTTCCTGCACCTTGCTTTCGCCGAAGATGCGCTGCCCCATGTCATACGCTTCCCGGATGGCTTCCGCCGGGTGGAACTTGGATACGGCAACCAGTCTTGTCTGCGGAGGGAGTTCCGCCAGTATCTCTTTCAGATGTAATTGAATATCGGTCATGGCAATCAGGATTTATCGTTTGTCTGCGTCCGGAAATTCCGGTTTTACATTGGGTTCTGCCGAGTAAGGATATACATCCATGATGGCGGTTTCGGCCACTGAGGCAATGACGTAATCGGCCATTGTGCCTTTCATGCCTTCGTCCAGCTTGTGGATGGCATCCCGAAGGTCGGCTGCCTGTACCAGTACGTTGGTTGAGGTCTTTTTCTCAGCACCGCTTTTCTCGTCCAGTGTAATGAAGTAGAGCTTGCATTTGAACCAGCGGTCTGCCGCATCTTCCTCACAGGGGAAAAGTTCACTGTAATTGGCCCGCTTGATGTCGGATACCGTAAATTCTCCACTGATAAACGGAGTTATTTCTTCGATAATACGTGATTCTGCTTCTGTAAAACTGAGTGCGTCTACCAGATAAGGTTCCGTAACCTTCTTGTTCATACCATTTTCAGCTATCTTCTCATAGCGTATTTTGCACTCAAACCAGTTATGCATCATAATTCTAAATTCTTTATGTAATTAGTAAAACCTTCCTGCAAAGATATATTAAAAATTAATCCTGCCTAAGAGAAAAAACAGTTTTTTCAGGATTATTCTCTCTGCTTGCACCGGTTTTGCAGCATAAAGGCTTTCAGCAATTCGGCATGGTGTCCCTGAATCAGCACGTGGTGGTTGCCCAGCGGATTCCTCAGGAAATAATCGGCCGGACTGTTCAGCCGGACTCTTACCTGTGTCCGGCAACAGGTTGCCAGATTGGTGTTTTCGGTGAGGTATCCTTCGGCCACGTAGAACTCGTCGAGGCATTCTCCTCCACACTTGAAGAGGGTGACTTCCTCTTCGTGCATCAGGCCCTGGATGGCAATGCCTTTCCCCGTTTCAAAATGGTCGCGCAGAATGAAATCGGTGGTCATGCGGGTAGGGATGGAGCAGTGCGCCAGCAGCAGTTCGTTGCGCTGTACGTCGACAAATGAGGGATTTCCCATGAAAGCCGGCTGATCGGTCAGGGTCTGTGCCATGAGCATGGTCATGATGGTCTGCAGGTCTCCTTCGCATCCGGCAGGGATACCTTCGTCGTTCAGCAGTGACAAGGCCAGGCAGCCCGTAGTATTCAGTTCCTCAATCAGTGAGAAGCAGGATACGGCAACCGCATCCAGCTGTTCTTCCCTGCAGGTTTCCTGCAATGCCCGGTAAAGTCGCATGGCACGCAGCAGGTCGTCGGGAGTCGCATCCTGACAGGCCTTGGCACGTGAGGCGAACAGGGAGGCTTCCGGTCCGATGTCGTCGTTGGAAATCTGGTGGAACCGCTTGTATACATCTTCTATGGGAATGTCGGTATAGGTGACTCCCCACCGTTGTCCGGCCAGCAGGTAGTCGACGTGACTGGCTACCAGCCAGGGAGCGGGACTTCCGATGACTCCGATCCGTTTCCCTTTCATCTTGCGCTTGGCGATGAAGGTCCTGTAATGCTCCAGCACCTGCTGTACCATGTATTCGGCCGTTCCGTGAATGATGCGTACCTTCAGGGCCTTCGTGCGTATGCATGCCGCAATTTCCAGGGCCGCAGCCAGTGAGTTGTTCAGTCCGTCGGCCAGGATGGTGATGGGATAGGGGAATGCACTGACGCAGCGCATGGCCTGGTCTTCCACACCGCCACTGGCGATGAAGATCATCTTAAAGGCATTGGAAGGGATGGTATCCGCCTCGTGGTAAGGAATCAGATGGAGGGTAAAGAATCTTTCCAGGGAAATGAAAAAATCCTTGTGGCTTTCGTAAACCCATTCTTTTCGATAGTTTCCGGAAGTAAATATAATCAGATATAATTCCATATGCATAGTGTCTTATTATTGTCTTTAATGTATTACGAATATAAGTTTTTTCTGCGACTTATCCTTGCAGGTTGGGGGAGATTTGTGTTTTTTTTAATAGCCGCCTGTCTGTAGTTGTATATTTTTGAATTTCACTGCTTTTAATAAGGATTGTTTAACGGTATCGGAACGGCAGGGGCCCGGTGAGAAGCTTTCGGGATGCGGAAGTTGAGGGAATTCCCTTGTCTTTTTGAGGGCAAATGTTGTGTAATAAATCCTTTCGGAGTATCTTTGCAGCCCGAAAAGAGAACTGTGGCATGGAGTAGCTTATAATCTTATGTCTCAGAATGTTGAAATTAATTAAGTGCGGACAAAATGCAGAAAGAAGAAGACAAGCTGATGCGGCGGATTGAGAAGCGTTTTAGCAAAGGTGTGGTGCAATACGGATTGATTGAGGAGGGGGATAAAATCCTGGTGGGACTTTCCGGCGGAAAGGATTCGCTGGCTTTGCTGGAGCTGCTGGCCCGGCGTTCCCGGATCTACAAGCCGCGTTTCAGTGTGGTGGCGGCTCATGTGGTGATGACGAACATCCCTTATGAATCGGATATCGAGTACCTGCGCCGTTTTGCGGAGGAACTGAATGTGCCGTTCGTGCGCTATGAGACTTCTTTCGACCTGTCCAGCGACACCCGTAAGTCGCCTTGTTTCCTTTGTTCGTGGAACCGCCGCAAGGCGCTGTTTACCGTGGCCAAGGAGCATGGCTGCAATAAGATTGCTCTGGGACATCATATGGACGATATTCTGGAAACCTTGCTCATGAACATGACGTTCCAGGGAGCCGTGAGTACCATGCCTCCCCGTCTGGTCATGCGCAAGTTCGATATGACGATTATCCGTCCGATGTGTCTGGTGCATGAGTCCGACCTGGTGGAACTGGCTGCCTTGCGCGGTTACAGAAAGCAGATCAAGAACTGTCCTTATGAGAAGGATTCGTTCCGTTCGGACATCAAGCGCATCCTGCGCGAACTGGAGAAACTGAATCCGGAGGCGCGGTACAGTCTGTGGGGGAGTATGAATAACATACAGACCGACCTGCTGCCGGAGGAAATCGGAAAATAACACAGATAAAACAGTGAATAAAAAATAGAAGGTTATGTTGTCACAAGGTATTTATTCAGTATTGTTACTGATTTTGTCGAATGTATTTATGACATTTGCGTGGTACGGTCACTTGAAGATGCGGGAAGAATTCAGCTGGTTTGCTTCCCTGCCTCTGATCGGGGTTATCGCTTTCAGTTGGGCAATTGCTTTTTTTGAGTACTGCCTGCAGGTTCCTGCCAACCGTCTGGGATTCCGTGACAGTGGCGGTCCGTTCGATATCATGCAGCTGAAGGTGATTCAGGAGGTAATCACGCTGATGGTCTTCACGGTGTTCTCCATGATTGCGTTTAAGATGGAACTCAAGTGGAACCACCTGGCAGCTTTTGTCTGCCTTTGTCTGGCTGTCTATTTCGTCTTCAAGAAATAAGGAAATGCATCGGAATTGGTCGTTAACGGAACTGCCGCCCTGCTGGAGTCTGACAAGACACCCGCAGGGCGGCAGTGGTGTTATGTAGAGCCGTCGGTCTCAAAAGAAACCTGTGCCGGAGCATTTCCGGCACCGAGGCTTACATCAATTCATCCGAGGTATATCCTTTCGGGAGTTCACGGCAGTTGTAGCCGGAAGCCATAATCTCTCCGTAGGCACCGGCAGAGCGCAGGGCGATGAGGTCTCCGCGTTCCACCTTGTTCAGGTCGATGGCCTTTCCGAAGACATCGGAAGATTCGCAGATCGGACCTACCACGTCGTAGGTTTCCATCGCTTTCTCAGAAGTGATGTTCTCAATCTTGTGATAAGCCTGATAGAGGGCCGGACGGATCAGGTCGGTCATACCGGCATCTACGATGGCAAACTGCTTGTTGGTTCCCTGTTTTACGTAAATCACTCGGGTAATCAGGCTTCCGCACTGTCCTACCACCGAGCGTCCCAGTTCGAAATGCAGGGTCTGTTGAGGACGGAGTCTCAGGTGCTTGTGGTAAGTCGCGAAGTATTCCGCAAAGTCAGGAATCGGCTGGCGGTTAGGGTGTGCATAATCGATGCCCAGTCCTCCGCCTACGTTGATATGCTCAACGATGATTTGTCGTGCATACAGCTTTTCCTGCAGTTCATTGATACGGTTGCAGAGTGCGATGAAGTCGCCCATGTCCAGAATCTGCGAACCGATGTGGAAATGCAGTCCCACGAATTTGACGTGGCTCATCTCCAGGGCCCGGTCGATGATGCGGTCCATGTCCTGCATGCTGATACCGAACTTGTTCTCTGCCAGTCCGGTAGTGATGTTGGCATGCGTATGGGCACCTACATCGGGATTGATACGGAAGGCTACCCGGGCAATCTTGTTCTTGGCAGCTGCCAGTTCGTTGATGACCTCCAGTTCCGGAACCGATTCCACATTGAAGCAGAAAATATCGTAGTCCAGTCCCAGGTTGATTTCCTTGTCAGTCTTTCCTACTCCGGCATATACAATCTTGCTTCCCGGGAAACCGGCTTTGATGGCCGCCTTGATTTCTCCGCCGCTTACACAGTCCACGCCCAGTCCGCTTTCACGGATCACGCTCAGGATCTTCGGATTGGCATTGGCCTTTACGGCATAATGCACACAATATTTGTTGTACTTTTCGGTTTCCTTACGGATGGTATTCAGTGTCTCACGCAACAAACCGGTATCATAATAGTAAAACGGAGTTTCCAGCTCCCTGAATTTATTGATTGGAAATGTACCTTTCATAACTGTAAACTGAATATTAAAAAAACGGATGGCCCGGTCCCTGAGGAATGTGCCATCCGTTTCACAAATTATTTGTATGTCGGACGGGTATGCCCGGCAAATGAATACTTACTTGTTGTTGAACAATACGTCACTCAACGACTGCAATGCTTTCTTCTTATCCGATTCACGGATCAGGAAAGAGATGTTGTAGTTGCTTCCGCCGAACGAAATCATACGTACCGGAATGTCACGCATGGCATCCAGCGCCTTGGCTTCGAAACCTACATTTTCCCATTCCAGGTCGCCTACCACACATACGATACACATGTCGTGGTCTACGGTCACCGTACCGTATTTCTTCAGGTCGTCCACGATTTCATTCAGGTGCTTGGTGTTGTCAATCGACATCGATACACCTACTTCCGAAGTACATACCATATCGATGGCAGTCTGGTAGCTTTCGAAAATCTCGAATACCTTGCGCAGGAATCCGTGAGCCAGCAGCATACGGCTTGATTTGATCTTGATGGCCGTAATGTTGTCCTTGGCAGCCACAGCCTTGATCTTTCCCTTTTCCGTATCATTGGAAATGAGAGTACCCGGAGCGGTCGGTTCCATGGTGTTCAGCAGACGTACCGGAATGTTGGCGTATTTAGCCGGCTGCACGCAAGTCGGGTGCAGGATCTTGGCTCCGAAATAAGCCAGTTCGGCAGCTTCCTCGAAATGCAGCTGACGTACCGGAGAAGTCTTGTCGACAATTCTCGGGTCGTTGTCGTGCATACCGTCAATATCGGTCCAGATCTGAATTTCAGATGCATTGACCGCAGCACCGATCAGTGAAGCCGTATAGTCACTTCCGCCTCGCTGCAGGTTGTCGATTTCTCCGTAAGCGTTGCGGCAGATAAATCCTTGTGTAATGTAAATCTCCTGGTCTGGATGTGCTTCCAGCTGGACAGCAATTTTTTCACGGATGTAATTCAAGTCCGGTTCACTGTTCTTGTCAGTGCGCATGAATTCCAATGCCGGAATCAGGACAGCCTTCACTCCCTGCTCACAAAGGTAATTGGTTACCATGTTGGTAGAGATGATTTCTCCTTGTGCCAGAATGACTTTCTCTTCGAACAGTGTGAAAATATCCTTGGTATAAGAGCGGATGTAATCAAAAACAGACTTGACAAACTCCCATGTCTTCTGTTTGTATTCTTCAGTAGAATAAAGCTCCTCAATATGCTGTTTATATTTGCTTTCCAGCTTATTGATGATTTCATTCGCACCTTCAGGATTTTTCTTGTACAGATAATCCGAAATTTCAACCAGGGTGTTGGTAGTCCCTGACATTGCTGACAGCACTACAATCTTCTGTTCGCCGTCAGTAATCAATTTGGTAACATCCTTCATTCTCTGTGCAGAACCTACAGATGTTCCTCCAAACTTTAAAACTTTCATTTTTCGTTTCGAATTTTAGTTATTCTATTAAAATATACTGTCTTTTGGGGGCAAAGATAATATTTTTCCTGGTTTTTTGGAATATTCCGACCAAAAATACTTTATGTATATTTTTTTAATCTACTCTTCCCGGGTCATGCGGTGTTCGTGGCACCGGTAGGTGGTTCCGGGAAACTCCTTCAGCAGGTTGAGATTGTGGGTGGTCATGATGATGGCTGCCCCTTGTCTGCAGATGTCCTGCAACAGCTGTACGATGTGTCTTCCGGTCTCCACATCCAGGTTTCCGGTCGGCTCGTCGGCCAGTATCACTTCCGGGTTGTTCAGTATGGCACGGGCAATCACGATGCGCTGCTGTTCCCCTCCCGACAGTTCGTTCGGCATCTTGTATCCTTTGTTTTCCATGCCTACCAGCTTCAGTACTTCAAAAATCCGGCTTTCGATTTCGTTCTTTTTCTTCCAGCCGGTGGCCTGAAGGACAAATTCCAGGTTGTCGAACACATTCCGGTCGGTCAGCAACTGGAAATCCTGGAAGATAATGCCCAGTTTTCTCCGCAGTCCGGCTATTTCCTTGGGCTTGATGGTACGCATGTCCTTGTCCAGTACCCTTGCCTCTCCCTGACTGATGTTCAGTTCCCCGTAAATGGTCTTCAGGAAACTGGATTTGCCGCTTCCCACCTTTCCGATGAGATAGACAAATTCTCCTTTCCGGATATCGAAATCAATATCCGACAGGATGTTATATTCCTTCTGGTCGATATTGACCCCACGGTAACTGATAAGTATTTCTTCTTCCATAAATTGAACTTGTTGGTAAATAAACAGACTTGGTGAGGTAAAGATACGACTTTTTAATGTTTTTTCCAGCTTTCGCTGTGCCGTTCTTTCAATTCCTTTGCCAGGTCTTCTATGCGGTATCCTTTTGCGGTAAGCAGGACAATCAGGTGGTACAGCAGGTCGGCTCCCTCGTAAATCAGCCGTTCATCTGTTCCGTTGCAGGCCTCGATAATGGTCTCAACTGCCTCTTCGCCCACCTTCTGCGCCATTTTGTTGACTCCCGATTTAAACAGACTGGTGGTATAGGAATGTTCGGGCATTTCCTCATGACGGCGGTCGATGAAATCCTGCAGTTCCTTCAGGAACATGACTGCCTGTTCGTTTTTGTCTCCCCAGCAGGTATCTGTTCCCAGGTGGCAGACCGGTCCGCAGGGCGTTACCTGAATCAGCAGGGTATCATTGTCGCAGTCGGCCTGGATGGATTCGACGTGCAGGAAATTTCCACTTTCTTCTCCCTTGGTCCACAAGCGCTGCTTGGTACGGCTGTAAAAAGTTACCTTTCCGCTTTCTACCGTTTTCTGATAGGCTTCTTCGTTCATGAATCCCAGCATGAGTACTTTTTGGGTATGTATGTCTTGGATGATGGCGGGAACCAGTCCTCCCATTTTGTCGAAATCAAGTTTCATAGGTTATTGTTTTAAAGGATGAAATATTAAATTCTTACACAAATCTGATGCTCGCGGAGATAGTGCTTCAACTCGGGAATGGAAATCTCTCCGAAATGAAAGACGCTGGCCGCCAGTGCCGCATCGGCTTTCCCGTAGAGGAAGGCGTCCTTGAAATCTTCCATGCATCCGGCACCTCCCGAGGCAATGATCGGAACATGCGATATCTCGCTCATCGCCGCCAGAACCTCGTTGGCATATCCTTTTTTTACTCCGTCGTGGTCCATGCTGGTGAAAAGGATTTCCCCGGCTCCGCGTTCGTTGACCTCATGTACCCATTCCATCAGACCGATTCCGGTGGAAATCCGTCCTCCGTTTTTGTAGCAGATCCAGCCCTCAGGGGTACAGCGGGCATCGATGGCTACGGTACAGACCTGCGAGCCGAAATGGGCAGCTATCTCGTCGATGAGCTCCGGGCGGTTCAGGGCCGCGGAGTTGATGGATATCTTGTCGGCTCCGGCATTGAGCAGACGGTCAACGTCTTCCAGCTGACTGATGCCTCCTCCTACCGTAAAAGGAATGTTTATCTGTGCAGCAACCCTTTCCACCAGTTGGGTAAAGGTCTTCCGCTGTTCGTGGCTGGCCGTAATATCCAGGTAAACCAGTTCGTCTGCTCCTTGCTGGCTGTGCAGTTTTCCCAGTTCTACCGGATCACCGGCATTCCTCAGCCCGATGAAGTTGGTTCCTTTTACCGTTTGTCCGTCCTTGATATCCAGACAGGGTATGATACGTTTGGTCAACATAAAATGAGATACAGATTAAGTGATCAGGAAATATAGTTGCTTAACTCTTTCAGGGAGATTTTCCCTTCGTACAAGGCCTTGCCGAAGACTACGGCAGGGACACCTGCTTCATCGAGTTCATGAATGTCATGCAGGCTGCTTACGCCTCCGCTGGCAATCAGGTGAATCTCCGGAAATTTCTCCAGGATGCTTTGATACAGTTCCACTGCCGGTCCCTGCAGCATACCGTCGCGCTGGATGTCGGTACACAGCACCTTATGGATGCCTTTCTGCGCATACGATTCGATGAAAGGGAGGAGTTCCATGGCCGAACTTTCCTTCCATCCGTTCGTGGCGATGTGTCCGTCTTTTACGTCTGCTCCCAGGATAATCCGGTGACTTCCGTATTTCTCAATCCATTTTTCTACCTGCTGAGGGTCTTTGACTGCCATACTTCCGACAGTGACCATCTGTGCTCCGTTTTCAAAAGCGATGTTCAGGTCCGACTCGCTTTTTACCCCTCCTCCGAAGTCGATGACCAGCGAGGTCCGGCTGGCTATCTGTTCCAGGATACGGTAATTGACAATATGATGTGAGGCGGCTCCGTCGAGGTCGACAATGTGGATACGGCGCAGACCGTATGATTCAAGTTCCTTGGCAACCTCTACCGGGTCGACATCGTAAGTGGTTTTCGATTCATAACAACCTTGCGACAGACGGACGCATTTGCCGTTGATCAAGTCGATGGCTGGAATTAATTCTATCATGGGTGTAATGTGTTTAAAGATTCAGAAAATTGGTCAGAATACGCTCTCCGGTTTTCCCGCTTTTTTCCGGATGGAACTGGGTCGCATAGAAGTTGTCCTTGTGCAAGGCGGCACTGAAGGGCTGTATGTATTCCGTACGGGCAATCGTGTACGGATTGACGGGTACGTAATAGCTGTGTACGAAATAGACATACTCTTCGTGACCGAACCCCTGGAAAAGCGGAGAACGGGTCTGCTCCAAGGTATTCCATCCCATATGAGGAACTTTTATTCCGGGCAGGCTGGGGAAGCGGTTGACGGGAGTATCGAAGATACCCAGACATTCCACATCTCCTTCTTCCGAATGCCTGCACATGAGCTGCATGCCGAGACAGATGCCCAGTACCGGCTGTTTCAAGTTCCTGATCAGCTGGTCCAGACGGTGCTGCTTGAGAAATTCCATCGTACTTTTGGCTTCTCCTACTCCCGGAAAGATGACTTTGTCGGCCTGGAGCAGAAGTTCCGGATCGGCTGTGATGACAGGTTCCAGTCCCAGGCGTCGCAGACTGTGGCAAACCGAAAAGATATTGCCTGCATTGTATTTGATAATCGCTACTTTCATGGTGGTTGATACTTGGTTGCAGTTGTTTTGCAAAAGTAGCAAAATATTGTATATATGAACTTTTTTACAACAAAAAGTTTCTTGATTTGAATTTGTGATTCCGATTTTCAATCAGTTGAGGTATTTTGGGCAATGCCTCCGGAGGGAGTTGTCATAAACGATATCGGGCGGAAAACATCCGAGTTGTTTTCCGCCCGATAATATGGAGTCTCTGATTCTGTCCTTACTGCTTAGGAGTCATGTCACCCTCAATGTAGAGTCTCACTACTTCCTGTTCGGCATTGGTCCGCAACGTGATTGACTTGCGGAAGTGTCCCGGGAATTTTCCGGTTCCGTCGTAAGTTACCGTGATTTCTCCTTCCTCACCGGCTTTGATCGGTTCTTTCGGATAGCGCGGCACCGTACAGCCGCAGGATGCGATTGCCTGATGGATGACCAGCGGGCCGTCGCCTGTATTCTTGAATTTGAATGTGCAACTTACTTTCGGACTGCTTTCTGAAAATGCACCGAAATTGTGTTTGGTTTTCTCAAATGTTATTTGGGCAGTTCCCTGTGCTACCAGCATCAGGACTGCAGTCATCAAAAACATAGTGGTTAGAAAAATCTTTTTCATGATTCCTGTTTTATTTGGTAAAACGCCCAAAGGTAACAATTCCATTTAAAAAAACGGGGATTTTCTTAGGAATATTAACATTTGAAGGGGAAGAAGAACAGAAGGAAACGGTTGTCGGCAGGGGAGCATACGGGGTATTCCATGTCTCTCCTGAATATTTTGAAGGGTTTTTGGATAATTATTGAGGAAAAAGTTTTTGAGTTGTAAAATATGCATCTATTTTTGTAGAGTGTATTGTGCCTTATCAATGAAAAACACGATTTCTGAGAATGAGATGTAAGTTGACCGCATCCTGTTACAGGTGATGAAAAATGCAATCTTTTTAATTTTTTCGGGTGACATTAATTGCAACGGACATCAAAAAGGAATTTTTTTCTTTGATTGGCGTCAGTCGCTGTATGCACCGGTCTATGACTGGGATGGCGACAGAAGCAAGAACGGGTTTGATTTTAGATTTATTCATGTGAAATGCCAAATAGCTGTGAATGTCCTTACTGTGGAAGAAAGTTGACCTTACGTCAATGTTTGCGGTATTTTAATAAAGGGAAGGAACAGGCTGTCGTCTGCAGTCATTGCGGGCGCAGCATTCGTCCGCGGAAAAATCCGTACTCACCTCAACAGGGGATGTATTGGGGAGTTCTTTCTGCCTGGCTGCCGGGAATGGTCAGTATCTATCTTTTTCATACTGATTTCATTACGGCATGTATGATTGCTCTTCCTTTTATAATAGCCGTGTGCGCATTGAGCATCTATATTTGGTATAAGAACCTGTATTTTGAATAAATCGGAACGGGCACGGTCACGAATCGGGCGAAAGTAAATGAGAAATACCTGGAGTTGAATAATCATCCTTTTTAATAAAAAAACTATGTGGAAAAAACTGAGTAAACCTTTTTGGGGAGTATGTGCCTTGACCGGAATGTTCTGGCTGAGCGCCTGCTCCGAAGCTGTTCAAGTGGCTCCTGTAGAACTGATTCCTGTACCGGAACAGATCAGACAGGGGAATGATGTATTTGTACTGAAGAATAAGATGGTGGTTGGCTATGCGGGCGAGGAACTGGCTCCGGCCGCAACGTATCTCGCAGGCATGCTTTCCCGGGCTACCGGATACACCATCCAGACGGCAGCCGGAGAAGGCGATATCTGTCTGTCTCTCCAGCCGCAGTTGCCTTCGGGCGGTTATCAGCTGGAGGCTACCCGCAAGCAGGTGAATATTGCCGGTAACGGATATAGCGGAGTAATTGCCGGTATCGAGACCCTTCGCCAGTTGTTCCCTGCCGCCATTGAATCCAAGGAAGTGGTAGAGGGAGTCGACTGGGCGATTCCTTCCGTATCGGTAACCGATGCGCCTCATTATGAATGGCGCGGACTGATGCTGGATGTATCACGCCATTTTTATACGGTAGACGAGGTGAAGGAACTGCTGGACCTGATGGCATTGTACAAGATGAACAAGCTCCATTGGCACCTGACCGACGACCAGGGATGGCGTGTGGAAATCAAGCAATATCCGTTGCTCACAGAAAAGGGAGCCTGGCGTACCTTCAACGCTCACGACAGAAGTTGCATGGAAATGGCCGCAGCCAATGACAATCCGGATTACCTGATTCCCGAAGATAAGCTCCGTATTGTGAAGGGAGATACCCTGTACGGCGGTTTCTATACCCAGGAAGACATCAAGGACGTCATTGCCTATGCTCAGGTTCGCAGCATCGATATCATTCCTGAAATCGATATGCCGGGTCATATGCTGGCAGCCGTAAGCAATTACGATGGAGTGTCCTGTTTCAAGGAAACCGGATGGGGCAGCATTTTCTCGTCTCCGGTATGTCCGGGAAAGGATTCTGCACTGGAATTCTGTAAGAATGTGTACCGTGAGATTATCGGACTGTTCCCTTATAAATACATACACATCGGTGGGGACGAAGTGGAAAAGACCAACTGGAAGAAATGTCCCGACTGTCAGAAGCGTATGCGTGCCAACGGTCTGAAGTCGGAAGAGGAACTGCAGTCGTGGTTCATTCATGAGATGGAACGTTTCTTCAATGAGAACGGCAAGGAAATGATCGGATGGGATGAAATCCTGGAAGGAGGACTTTCCAAGACGGCGACTGTCATGTGGTGGAGAAGCTGGGTAGGTGACGCTCCTGAAAAGACCACGAGCCAGGGCAATTCCATCATCTTTACGCCTAACTCATGTTTCTACCTGGATTATCAGCAGGATACCAAGTCTTTGCCGAATATCTATAATTTCGATCCTTCGTCGGAAGTGGCTAGTGCTGAGGCTCAAAGCCTGATCAAGGGAGTACAGGGAAATATCTGGACCGAGTGGATTCCTTCACGGGAGCGGATGCAGTATATGGTGGTACCGCGTATGCAGGCTATTGCCGAACTGGGTTGGAGCCGTCCGGAGCGGAAGGACTGGGGGGATTTCTCACAGCGTCTGGTAGCTCACTTCGAACGGTTGAGCCGGATGGATGTCAATTACAGGGTGCCTGATCTGGAAGGTTTCTACAAGACGAATGCTTTTATCAGTGAAGGCAAGGTGGAACTTTCCTGCATGGACCCGAACGTGAAAGTGCATTATACTACCGACGGTACGATGCCTACTCTTGATTCTCCGGAATATACGGGGGCCATTACCGTCACTGAGACCACCGACTTTAAGTTCCGTACTTTCCGTGCCAACGGTAAGCCGAGTGACGTATTTACGACACGATATGTGAAGAGCGACTATGCACCGGCTGTACAGGCTGCTCCGAGTACTCCGGGACTGACGGCAGCATGGCATGATTTCAGAGGAAATAATTGTGCCGATATCTCCAAGGCACCGAAGAAAGGGGTATATCCGATTGAAGATGTGAAGATACCTAAAGGGGTGAGCGGTAATATCGGTCTGGTGGTAACCGGATACATCAATGCGCCGAAGAATGACATTTATACCTTTGTATTGCTTTCAGACGATGGAAGTACACTGGTGATTGACAAGGAAATGGTAGTGGACAATGACGGAGCACATTCTCCGCGTGAGATTGTGGGCCAGAAAGCCCTGGCGAAGGGATATCATCCGATGGAACTCCGCTATTTTGACTGCAACGGCGGTCTGCTGAGCCTGAAGGTTCTCGATAGCGAAGGTCATGAGATTCCTTTCACGCATCTCTATGCACATTGATGAACGTGCGATACTGAAAGAGGCACTGCCTTTCCGCCGGGTAAGCGGCGGTGAGGCTGCCTCAAATAAAACCGGCCGGTTTTCCTGCAACATATGGAAAACCGGCCGGTTTGTTTTTTTGATATTCAGAGGTGTCTCAGAGGGATTCTGTCAGGCAGGTTGAGAGGAATGATCTTATCCCCGGCTCACCTGTTTGACTCCCTTCACTGTCTTGATTTTCTTGATCAGCGATTCCAGCTTGGACGTGTCATCCACCATTACCGTCAGCATGCCCGAGAACAGTCCGTCGTGCGAGTCAACGCTGATGGAGCGCAACTGGATGTTGTTTTCGTGGTTGATGATGGACGTGATATTGGTTACAATACCGATGTCATCGTGTCCCACGATACGGAGGGTAATCGGGTACTGCTTTCCTTCGCTCTTTCCGGCCCAGCGAGCCCGGACGATGCGGTAAGGGAAACGGGCCTTCATGTCACGGGCATTCGGGCAGTCGCAACGGTGAATCTTGATACCTCCCGAAATTGTGACAAAGCCGAATACCTCGTCACCGTAGATCGGATTACAGCATTTGGCCAGATTGAAATCCAGTCCCTTCAGGTTCTGGTCGATGACCAGCACATCGTCTTTGTAGTAGTTCTTGGTATCCGACTGCTGCTGCATGTTGAAACCTTCGGCGCTGCGGTAGGTAATTTCCTCCCGCTGTTCGGTTTCCTTCCGCTGCATCTCCACATACCGGTCCATGACGACGTTGATGTCAATCGTCTCGTCCGCAATGCTCTGGTAGAAATCGGTCACCGTCTTGAAGCCGGATTTCTTGATGAGGCGCATCAGGATGGCTTCATCGTATTCCAGTTTCCGGTTGCGGAACTTCCGCTCCAGTGTTTCCTTGGCAAATTCAGTCTGCCGTGCAGTAATTTCCTTCAGCGCCTGCCGGATTTTGGTACGTGCCTTCGAGGTAGTGACAAAATTCAGCCAGTCGCGTTTGGGCGTCTGCGTGCTCGATGTGGTGATTTCCACCTGGTCGCCACTGTTGAGCGGCTGCTTGAGCTGTACGTTCTTTCCGTTCACCCGGGCTCCGATGCACCGGCATCCCAGGTTCGAGTGAATGGTAAAGGCAAAGTCGAGCACCGTCGCTCCCTGCGGCAGTTTATAGAGATCTCCTTTCGGCGTAAATACGAATACTTCGTCCTTGTAGAGGTCGAGCTTGAACTGGTCCATGGCCTCCATGTCGGTATCGGCATTTTCCAGCGTCTCACGGATAGAGTTCAACCACTCGTCCAGTCCGCTTTCTCCCTTGATACCCTTGTATCTCCAGTGGGCAGCCAATCCTTTTTCGGCAATCTCATCCATCCGTTCCGTACGGATCTGCACCTCCACCCATTTGCCTTCAGGTCCCATGACGGTGATGTGCAGCGACTCATATCCGTTGCTCTTGGGCACCGACAGCCAGTCGCGCAGACGTTTCGGGTTGGGCAGGTACATGTCGGTGACCAGCGAATAAGCCTGCCAGCATTCCTGCTTTTCCTTCTCCAGCGGAGAGTCGAGGATGATACGTATCGCAAAGAGGTCGTACACTCCCTCGAACGGACACCCCTGCTTCTTCATTTTCTGGTAGATGGAGTGGATTGACTTCGTACGTCCCTTGATGTGGAACTTCAGTCCGCTTTCCTCCAGTTTCCGGCGGATCGGTTCGATGAACGCGTCAATGTAACGGTCGCGGGCCGTCTTTGTCGCATTCAGCTTTTCCTTGATGTGATAGTAGATATCGTGCTGAGTATATTTCAGGGAGAGGTCCTCCAGTTCCGATTTCAGTTTGTAAAGTCCCAGCTTGTGCGCCAGCGGAGCATACAGGTAAGCCGCCTCGTTGGCCACGTTCAGCTTCGCCTCCTCATTGGTACTGTCCTTTATCTGTCGCATCAGGTTGACGCGGTCGGCTATCATGATCAGGATTACCCGCATGTCTTCGGCAAACGAAAGCAGCAGGTTGCGGAAATTCTCCGATTCGATGGTCGGACTTTTTGAATAAAGTTCATTAATCTTTACCAGGCCGCGGATGATTCCTGCCACATCCTCGCCGTAAATCTGCTGGATAGTGTCGAGGGTGCAGAGATTATATTTTACCGATTCGTGCAGCATGATTCCCAAGATGGAAGCACGGCGCATCCCGATCTCTTCCGCTACAATCACAGCCGTCTGCATGTCCTTGATAATCGGATTCATGCCGAATGCGTTGCGTGGAATACTGTCTTCCGAAATGACCCTGATAAGATGCCTTTTCAGTTGGCTGCAATCGTCTTTCTGCAGCGTGTCTCCCGATAATTTTAATAGTCTCCGGTAAAGGGTGATTAGTTGTTTGTGTTCCTCGGGAGTGAAAAATCCTGTTTCTTCCATGACCTATAGTTTTGACTTTGATGGTAAAGATAGTTTTTTTCTGAGATTCATGGAATATTCTGATTGTTTTTTTTATATATTTGGAGCGTGAATTGACCTTAAAGCGAATATTTATTTCTTAAAATTAAAATAACATGTTAACACAAGAAGACAAAGAACTATTATTGAAAAAAGGAATTTCCGAAGCACAGATTGCAGAACAGCTGGCTTGCTTTGAAAAGGGATTTCCTTATCTGGAACTGTCGGCTGCGGCATCTGTGGAAAATGGGGGTATTCTGGTAGCTGACGCTGATTTGCAAGAAAAATATCTGAAAGCATGGGATGCTTACAAGGATGGCGACAAGAAGATTGTAAAATTCGTTCCTGCATCGGGAGCTGCCAGCCGTATGTTCAAGAACCTGTTTGAATTCCTGGGAGCTGATTACAGTGAACCGACTACTGATTTTGAAAAGAAATTTTTCAGCCGCGTTCATGACTTTGCTTTTTACGACGAACTGAATGAGGCTTGTGTAAAGAATACCGGAAAGGATATTGATACGCTGATTGCGGAAAAGAATTACAAGGCTGTGGTAGCCAACCTGCTGGAGTCGGCCGGACTGAACTACGGTGCCTTGCCGAAAGGGCTGTTGAAGTTCCACCGCTACGAAGACGGAGTACGTACTCCGCTGGAAGAACACCTGGTAGAAGGTGCACTCTATGCAGCCGGAAAGACCGGTCAGGTAAATGTGCATTTTACCGTATCTACCGAACACCGTGCCTTGTTCCAGCAGCTGGTTGACGAAAAGGTGGCTGCTTATTCCAGCCGTTTCGGTGTGCAGTATCAGGTAAGCTTCTCTGAACAGAAGCCGAGTACGGATACCGTGGCTGCCGATATGGAAAACAAGCCTTTCCGCGACAACGGTAAACTGCTGTTCCGCCCGGGTGGTCACGGAGCGCTGATTGAAAACCTGAACGACCTGGATGCTGATATCGTATTTATCAAGAACATCGATAATGTAGTGCCCGACCGTCTGAAGGCAGATACAGTGACTTACAAGAAACTCCTGGCCGGTGCGCTGGTTACGCTCCAGAAGAAGGCATTCGAATACCTGGAACTGTTGGACAGCGGACATTACAGCCACGAACAGCTGGAAACAATCATCCGCTTCGTACAGCAGGATCTGCGTTGCCGCCGTGCAGACATCAAGAACCTTGAAGATGCAGACCTGGTAATCTATCTCCGCAAGAAACTGAACCGTCCGATGCGTGTATGCGGAATGGTGAAGAACGTGGGCGAACCGGGTGGTGGTCCGTTCCTGGCTTATAATCCTGACGGTACGGTTTCTCTCCAGATTCTGGAAAGCTCTCAGATTGACATGAAGGATCCTGAAAAGAAGGCCATGTTCGAAAAGGGTACTCACTTCAATCCGGTAGACCTGGTTTGTGCCGTACGCGACTATAAGGGAAATAAATTCAACCTGCTGAACTTTGTGGACAAGGCAACGGGATTCATTTCTTACAAGTCGAAGAACGGAAAAGACCTGAAAGCACTGGAACTTCCGGGACTGTGGAACGGTTCAATGAGCGACTGGAGTACGGTATTCGTAGAAGTGCCTCTCAGCACCTTCAATCCGGTGAAGACCGTCAACGACCTGTTGCGTGAACAGCATCAGTAAAAACATCCTCGGATAGATGGATTAAATGAATAAAGAAAGGGCTTGATGGCCGGATAGCAGGAGGCTTGTCCGGCTGTCAGGCCTTTTTTTATGTACAACGGTTAAATTTAAATCTTTTATTTTATGAAATCACTGTATTCATTATTGATTTCCACGGCACTGGTTTCCTGTACTTCCAAGCCGGTTACGGCTCCCGAGCCCATTCTGCCGGTTCCGGAGGCCAAGCAGGTAGCGTGGCAGCAGATGGAGACTTATGCGTTCATTCATTTTGGACTGAATACTTTCAACGACCGTGAATGGGGCTATGGAGATACCGACCCGAAACTGTTCAATCCGAAAAAACTCGACTGTGAGCAGTGGGCCCGGACATTGGTACAGGCAGGCATGAAGGGGGTGATTCTGACGGCCAAGCATCACGATGGCTTCTGTCTGTGGCCTTTCGAAGGCACGGAGTACAGCGTGAAGAATTCTCCCTGGAAGGACGGTAAGGGAAATGTGGTGAAGGAATTGTCTGAGGCTTGTAAGAAATACGGACTGAAGTTTGCGGTGTACCTGTCGCCCTGGGACCGTCATCAGGCCAACTACGGTACGCCCGATTACCTTCCTTATTTCTATGCGCAGCTGCACGACCTGCTGACGAACTACGGTCCGGTGTTTGAGGTGTGGTTCGACGGAGCCAACGGAGGCGACGGCTGGTATGGCGGGGCGAAGGATACCCGTACCATCGACCGGAAAAACTATTATAACTATCCTCGTATTTATGAGATGCTCGATTCCATCCAGCCTCAGGCCATTGTCTTTTCCGACGGCGGCCCGGGATGCCGCTGGGTGGGCAACGAGAAAGGCTTTGCCGGTGCCACCAACTGGTCTTTCCTGCGTAAGGGGGAGGTGTATCCGGGATATCCCAATTATCCGGAATTGCAGTATGGACATGCCGACGGCAACCAGTGGGTGGCGGCCGAGTGTGATGTGTCCATTCGTCCGGGATGGTTCTATCATCCGGAGGAGGATGAGCGGGTGAAGACACCGGAACAGCTGGTCGACCTGTACTATCGCAGTGTGGGGCATAATGCTACGCTCCTGCTGAATTTCCCGGTCGACCGCGACGGACTGATTCATCCGGTGGATTCTGCCAATGCCGTAAAATTCCATGAGATTATCCGCCGCGACTTTGCTCACGACCTGGTGAAGGGAGTGGTGCCTGTCGTTTCCAACGAGCGGGGTGGGGCTTATGTGGCTGCTGCTCTGACCGACGGGGATTATGAGACGTTCTGGGCGACAGAAGACGGGGTGACGACTGCCGACATCGAGTTCCGCTTTGACGCTCCTCAGGCAGTCAACCGCATGTCGCTGCAGGAATACATTCCGTTGGGACAGCGTGTAAAATCCTTCGTGGTTGAATACCGTGAAGAGGGAGAATGGCTGCCTGTCCAGTTGAATGAGGAAACCACGACCATCGGCTACAAGCGTCTGCTCCGTTTCAAGGAGGTGACTACCGATGGACTCAGGGTGCGGATTACGGATGCCCGGGGACCGGTTTGCCTGAGCAGCATCGGCGTGTACAGGGCTGAGGAACTGGGAGACAATCTGTATGTCAGTGAGATTCAGCATATCGAGGGCCTGCCCTTTACTCTGGTAGGAGCGGATGCGGCTGAGGCTGCCAAGGCTGCCGACCGGCAGGAGGAAACCACTTGTCTGGTGGAGGGCGACCGGGTTGTGATTGACTTGGGAAGTGAGCAGCAGGTGTCTTCGTTCTATTATCTTCCCGACCAGCAGGCACCGGGTAAGGGTGTCGTGTCCAACTATCAGTTGCTGGTGGGGGAGAGTGCCGACCAGTGTACTACGCTGGTGAAGGAAGGAGAGTTCTCGAACATCCAGAACAATCCGATTCTTCAGTCGGTTTTCTTCACTCCGGTCAAGACACGCTTCATCTGCCTGAAAGCCGTGCGGACGGTAGGAGGAGATGCAACTGTCGGCATCGGTGAGATTGCCTTGAAATAAGCGTACAGAATTACATGCAAGAAAGGAGGGTTGCCTGCCGTGCGCAGGTTGCCCTCCTTATTCAAATACTTGAGATTACGATACCAATGAATGCGATTGTCTTTCATTCTCCCGTGGGAGATATTTATTTGTATGAGGAGAACCACTGTCTGGCGGCAGTCTCTCATACCCTTCTGAAGACCGATGCCTGCTGGCAGGAAACCCCGTTGCTGCGGGAAGCCGTCCGTCAGCTGGACGAGTATTTCAGGGGAAGCCGCCGTCAGTTTACGCTTCCTTTGCAGATGCACGGAACTCCCTTTCAATGTGCCGTGTGGCAGATGCTCCAGCAGATTCCTTACGGCGAGACCCGTTCGTACCGGGAGGTGGCCGTCGGAATCGGCAACCCGAAAGCCGTGCGGGCCGTCGGAATGGCCAACCACCGGAATCCGTTCTTGATCATCGTGCCTTGTCACCGGGTAATCGGCAGTGGGGGCAGTCTGACGGGATATGCCGCCGGACTGGACATGAAGCGCTTTCTGCTGCAGCTTGAAAGAGAGCATACGGAAACGTTTTTCCGCTTATCCGATTGAGCAGATGGGTTTCCGTCTGTCCCATACCTGCCAGTCGTCTATCTGGCGGATGATGCTTGAGATGGAGTCGCTGCACGATTCGGGATAATATACCGTGTAAGAGAACCATAACTTCTGCTGGCGGACAAACTTGGTGTGGTAGCGGTATCCGTCGACGGGGCTGCCTGCCTCGTCATAAAGCGGTCCGGACAGGATGAAGGAATCTCTCAGGGCCACCTGTTTCTCTGCACGGAGACGGCGGGCCATTTCTTCCATTTTACGCGCGGTCGGAATGATTTCGTTTTCTGTCTGTACATCACATTCAATGACCAGGTGGGCCGTATTGTGGTAGGTGAACCGGGCGAATCCTTTTCCCGTATCTTCCGGTATCTCTTCGTAGGTGAAGAGTTCGGGATAACGGACCGTATATCCGTAAAAATCGTTGCGGTAGGTTTTCAAAGGGGCATCTTCCACCAGTTCTTTCAGTACTTCCGGATAGGTGCGGAAACGCTGGTCCGGCTTGAGGAGGGTGAGTCCGGCTCCCAGCAGGATGAACCCGAATATAAAAGCCAACAGTGTACGCATATTCTTTCTTTTTATCAGTCGGTAAAAGCAGTGTCGTATGAAGGGTACGGCGTGTGCATCAGTGAGTAATCATTCTACTTACAAATATAAGAGATTCTGTGTTACGTTGAATATTCTGAAGGAGACTCTTTGCCGGATGGCTTTCTTTTTTTATCTTTAGGCAGAAGGTGACTTGATTATTTGCATTATGGGAACGTTAGGATGTATCAATGACATGCTTCGCCGTGACAAGGAGAACCGGGAACTGCGGCACAGAAGTCGGGAGCGGATGAAGGATACGCAGCTGCGCCTGACGCAGGTCCGGCGGGAGGAAGCCAACCCACGGCTGACTGCATCGCAGTTGGAGGAAATCATTTCGGAAACGCGTCACAAGGAGGTTGCCGACCGGAACCGCTTGTTCCGGGGGAAGGTACTTTTCTATGGCTGCATCTGTCTGATCCTGTTCATAAGCGGTCTGTTCTGGCTGCTTCTGACCTGATTTGGGGGAGGTGGTTCTTGCAGTGATTGAAAAAATAGGATGCAGCACCGTCGTACAACTGTCCGGGCTTCTGGGAAAAAGATTGTTTCTGTTCTCTCAGAAGCCCGGACGGTTTATGTTAAAGACATCCTTTGCTGGACGGTATCTCGTAATGATATACATCCCGGCGGACTGCCTGCCGGATGCTTCGTGCCAGCGCCTTGAAAATTCCCTCAATCTTATGATGCTCGTTTTCTCCTTCGGCACGGATGTTCAGGTTCATGCGGGCGGCATCGCTCAGCGATTTGAAAAAATGGAGGAACATTTCTGTCGGCATGTCTCCGATGCGTTCCCTTTTGAAGGTGGCATCCCATACCAGCCAGGGACGTCCCCCGAAGTCGAGTGCCACTTGGCACAGACAGTCGTCCATCGGGAGGCAGAAGCCGTAGCGCTCAATCCCCCGCTTGTCGCCAAGTGCCCGGTACAGACATTCCCCGAGTGCCAGGGCCGTATCTTCGATGGTGTGATGCTCGTCCACCTGCAGGTCGCCCTTGACACGGATTTCCAGGTCGATGCCGCCGTGTCTGGCAATCTGTTCCAGCATGTGGTTGAAGAATCCCAGTCCCGTTTCAATCCGGCTCTGTCCGCTTCCGTCCAGGTTCAGACGGACGTATATATCCGTCTCATGGGTGGTGCGTCTGACCTCCGCCGTCCGTTCTCCGGCAAAGAGAAATTCCGCAATCCGGTCCCAGTCGGTTGTGGCCAGTACACAGACCTCCTCGAGGGGACTGCCTGCCACCAGCGCCTTGTCTTCCTGCAGCAGGATGGCCTTGCACCCCAGGTTCCGTGCCAGTTCCACATCCGTGCGCCGGTCGCCGATGACGAAACTTCCCGGCAGGTCGTATGCCTCGTTGTTCAGGTAATGCGTCAGCATGCCGGTCCCCGGTTTGCGGGTGGGAGCCCCGTCCTCCGGAAAACTCCGGTCGATCAGCACCTCGTCGAAGGTCACCCCTTCGTTCTCGAAACTTTTCAGAATCAGCTGGTGCACCGGCCAGAAGGTCTCTTCCGGAAACGACGCCGTACCCAGACCGTCCTGGTTGGTAACCATGACAAAGTCGAAATCCAGGTTCTTGCGGATAAAGTACAGGTTGCGGAATATCTTGGGATAAAACTCCAGTTTCTCGAAACTGTCCAGCTGATAGTCAACCGGTGGTTCGATGACCAGAGTACCGTCGCGGTCGATGAATAAAACTTTCTTTTTCATGAGTTTCTTTTTCGTGTGACATCATTCTTTCATTGAATCCCCTGCAGGGCATTGAGCAGGGTGTCGTTCTCGGGGCGCGTACCCACCGTAATGCGCAGGCAGTTCTGGCAGAGCGCCACATGACTGCGGTTGCGGACGATGATTCCCTTGTCGACCAGATACTCATAGATACGGGGAGCATCCGATACCCTTGCCAGGAAGAAGTTGGCATCCGTAGGATAGATCTTCCGGCAGCAGGGAAGCTTTGCAAAGGCAGCCATCAGCCGTGTCCGCTCTTCGAGCAGGGAGGCTACCCACCGCTGCACCTCGTAGTTGCGCTGCATCATCTGAAGGGCTTCCTGCTGGGTCAGCCGGTTCACATTATACGGATATTTGATTTTGTTCAGCACCTGCACGATTTCCGGAGAGGCAAAGGCCATTCCCAGACGGATGCCTGCACAGCCCCATGCCTTGGAGAAGGTCTGCAGTACCACCAGATTCGGAAACTCCTCCAGTCTTCCCAGCAGCGAAGGCTCGGTAGCGAAGTCGATGTACGCCTCGTCCACGATGACCAGTCCCCCGAACTCCCTCAATACCGTTTCAATTTCATGACGGTTCAGGCAGTTCCCCGTGGGGTTGTTGGGCGAGCAGAGAAAAATCAGTTTGGTATTTTCGTCGGTGGCAGCCAGCAGTTCACTGGCACTGAACTGGAAGTGGTGGTCGAGCAGCACCTTCCGGTAGGCCACGTCGTTGACATTGGCACATACCTGGTACATGCCATAAGTCGGCTCGATGGCCACCACATTGTCCACCCCTGGACGGCAGAACGCCCGGAACGGCAGGTCGATGGCCTCGTCGCTTCCGTTACCCAGGAAAATCTGTTCGGGCTGCACCTTCTTCTCCTTGGCAATCAGGTGCTTCAGGTCCCGCTGCAGGGGGTCTGGATAACGGTTGTTGGGAGTATTATACGGGTTTTCATTGGCGTCCAGGAACACCGAAGCCTCTTTCCCCTGATATTCATCACGGGCAGAAGAATAAGGCTTCAGTTCCCAGATATTCGGCCGGATCAATTCTTTTAACGGTTTCATAATGTCTTGCGTGTTTATTGTTGAGTTAGCCGGACGGTGACCGCATTCTTGTGGGCGTCCAGGTGTTCGTTGGCTGCCATGACCTGAATGGCCGGTCCGATGGTGCGGATGCCTTCACGGGTGATTTCCTGGAAAGTAATCTTGCGGATGAAGCTGTCGAGGCTGACCCCGCTGTAGGCCTTGGCATAGCCGTTGGTAGGCAGAGTATGGTTGGTGCCCGAAGCATAGTCGCCTGCACTTTCCGGAGCGTACGGACCCAGGAAGACAGAGCCGGCATTGACAATCCGGGCGGCAATCTCGCAGTAGTCCTGTGTCTGGATGATGAGGTGCTCGGGGGCGTATTCATTGACCATGTCCACGGCTTCCTGCATGTCCTTTACCAGGATCAGCCGGCTGGCTTCCAGCGAGCGGCTGGCCAGCTCCTTGCGGGGAAGTGCTTCCAGCTGCTTCTGCGTTTCGGCAGCGACGGCCTCGAGCAAGGTTTCGGAGGTAGTGATCAGGATGGCCTGACTGTCGGCCCCGTGTTCGGCCTGTGACAGCAGGTCGGAGGCCACAAATACCGGATTGGCTTCTCCGTCGGCCAGTACGGCGACTTCCGAAGGGCCTGCCGGCATGTCGATGGCCACATCCTGCTGTGCCACCAGCTGTTTGGCAGCCGTCACGTACTGGTTGCCCGGGCCGAAAATCTTGTAGACCTTCGGAACGCTGCTGGTACCGTAGGCCATGGCTCCGATGGCCTGTACCCCTCCTGCCTTGAACACCCGGTTGACTCCCGCCTGACGGGCAGCATACAGGATGGCCGGATGGATTTTCCCGCTCCGGTCGGGAGGCGTACAGAGGATGATTTCCTTGCATCCGGCAATCTGTGCCGGAGCCGCCAGCATCAGTACGGTAGAGAAGAGTGGAGCCGTACCTCCCGGCACATACAGTCCCACACGTTCGATGGGGACCGCTTTCTGCCAGCAGGTGATACCGGGGAGGGTCTCGACTTTCTTGCCTTCGAACTTCTGGGCGCTGTGAAAGGTCCGGATGTTGTTCAGGGCCAGCAAGATAGCCGCCTTCAGTTCGATACTGACTGCCTTTTCGGCTTCTTCAAACTCTTTTTCGCTGACTGCCAGCGACTCCAGTCTGACGCCGTCGAACTTCTCTTCGTATGCCTTTACCGCATAGTCGCCCTGAGTGCGGACTTCTTCCAGTATGGCGGATACGCTTTCTTTCAGTGAAGCAGTGTTCAGGGTATTTCGTTTCAGCAGTGTTCCCCATTCGCTGCGTGAAGGATATTTTGAGATATACATAGTGATTGATTTTTGGTGTTTGCTTAATGGATAATGAAGATTCTCTGCAATGAGGTGGTCCGTCCGGAATTTCTCTTCGGTGTGTCTGCACACGCATCGTTTTCCGTGGTGAGAAAGCTCGCCGTCTTTTGGGAAAAGCTCGCGGTGTTTTTGGGAAAACCCCGCGGGCTTTTGCCGCACGCATCATTATGTGTTCCGCTACCGGCGGTGATGGGTGGCAGCACCAATGACGGTTTGCCGGCTCCTCCCTCTGCTGAGGCTTGTCCGCCTCCTTACAGAATCATCTTCTCGATGGGCAGCACCAGGATACCCTGTGCCCCGAGTGCCTTCAGTTTGCCGATGATTTCCCAGAAACATTTCTGATCGAGCACCGTATGCACGCTGCTCCATCCTTCTGTGGCCAGCGGCATGATGGTCGGACTCTTGATACCGGGAAGCACTTCAGTAATTTCCTTCAGCCGGTCGGTCGGGACGTTCATCAGGACGTATTTCTTGTCCTCGGCAGCCTTGACAGCCTCGATGCGGAAGATCAGTTCGTCCAGGATGGCCCGCTTCTCCGCACTGAGGTTGGGTGTACCGATGAGTACGGCCTCGCTCTGCATCACCGTCTCCACTTCCTTCAGGTTGTTGCTGACAAGGGTGGAACCCGAACTCACGATGTCGAAGATGGCGTCGGCCAGTCCGATACCGGGAGCAATCTCCACCGAACCGGTAATGACATGTATTTCTGCCTGCACCTGCTGGCGGTCCAGAAAATCCTGCAGGATGCCCGGATACGAGGTGGCGATTTTCTTTCCGTTCAGCCACTGTACTCCGGGGTATTCGTGCTCCTTGGGCACGGCAATTGAGAGCCGGCACTTGCTGAATCCGAGGCGGTAGAGAATCTCGGCATTTTCCTTGCGTTCCACAAATTCATTCTCTCCCACGATTCCCAGGTCGGCCACTCCGCCGGCTACGCTTTGGGGAATGTCATCATCGCGGAGGAAGAGAATTTCCACCGGAAAATTGCTGGCTTGGGTGAGCAGCGTCCTTTTGGAAGTCGACAACTTGATGTCGGCTTCGGCTAACAGGGCCATTGTGTCTTCATATAATCGCCCTTTCGACTGTACGGCTATTCTTATCATATGTATGTTGTAGTTTGTATCTACGAAAAAGGCTTACCGTGTACTGTCTACGGTAAGCCTTTTTCTTCGACGGGTGTAACCATACGCTTCACTACCTACCGTTGTATGCGTTAGGATGACGATGCAGGTGGTGTGTAGCGCTAATATTCATATTCTTTGTCCTTGCTTTTTTGTTTTCGTTTTTGGCAAATTTATATGATTGGTTTGTTATTTCCAAACTTTTATCATGAAAAGTTTTGTTTTGCTTTTATTTTGACAGCGGAGGTTCCCCGTCTGCGGCAACTTCCGGTTCGCCTTCGGCCAGGCATCCGTGGAAGTGCATCTCCTGCCGGGCTTTTTCCTTGGAAAAGGCAAAGTACGTGCAGACAGCCTGTGTGCAGCATTCGCCCGCTTCGTTGTACAGGGCAGCGTCGATGATGACAATGTTGCGCTTCTGTTCGCGGATGGAAGCCCGGAGCGTCAGTCGGCCGCCCTGGGTGGAAACCGGTTTCAGGTAACGGGTCTCCATCTTGCTGGTCACGCCGGTGGTCTGCAGTTTCCGGATGATGACCCATCCGCAGATTTCATCGAGCAGTACGGCCTGGATGCCCCCGTGAAGGGTATGCAGCCATCCTTGGTACTTTTCTTCCGGTTGCCAGTAACTGACAATCTCGTCGCCGTCTTCATAGAAATCCATTTTCAGGCCCGACGGATTCTGAGGGGCACATCCGAAGCAGAAATAACCTTCCACTCCTTCCCAGGGATTGAGTATTTTTTTCATATGCCGGAAAAACTTGGAGGGTTAGCATTCATAGTCGGTGCAGGCACGGTCGGCTTTCACCTCTTTGATGATGCCGGCTGCGGCTACGTGAGCGGGATGTACCGCGTAGGCTTTTACGTCGTCCAGACTGTCGAATTCGCTTTCCAGGCAGATGTCCCATTTTTCATCGGGGTTGAGGTTGAGGCCCACAAAGATGCGGCGGATAAAGGATATCTGGGCAGGAAGCGCCTCGATGGCTGCCTTGAAACGGTTCATGATGCATTTTTTTTCTTCTTCCGGAAGATTTTCTTTTAACTTGAATAAAACAATGTGCTTGACCATAGTTGTTTTTTTATTAAAAATCGTAATTTTGTAATATTGCAAATGTATAACTAATTATTGAAAAAAACACATGATTATTATTGGAATTGCAGGAGGTACAGGCTCCGGTAAAACAACTGTGGTGAAAAGTATCGTAGAAAGTCTGAAAGCAGATGAGGTAGCCATACTTCCTTTGGATTCTTATTATAAGGACAGCAGTCATGTTCCGGTGGAGGAGCGGCAGAACATTAATTTTGATCACCCCAATGCTTTCGACTGGAAGCTGTTGTCGGAACATGTGGAAATGTTGCGTGAGGGAAAGGCCATCGAGCAGCCGATTTATTCGTACCTGACCTGTACGCGGCAGGCGGAGACGGTGCATGTGGAACCGCGCAAGGTGGTGATCATCGAGGGTATCCTGGCCTTGAGCGACAAGCGGCTGTGCCAGCAGATGGACCTGAAGATTTTTGTGGATGCCGATCCCGACGAACGTCTGATCCGTGTCATCCAGCGCGACGTGATGGAGCGTGGACGTACGGCCGAAGCAGTGATGGACCGTTATGTGAAGGTGCTGAAGCCCATGCACCTGGAGTTCATTGAGCCGGCCAAGCGGTATGCCGACCTGATTGTGCCGCAGGGGGGACACAACCGGAAGGCGATTGAGATTCTGAAGATGTATATCGAAAAGATTGTGGGACGATGAACGGAATCCGTCTGACGCTTTTCTTCTGCCTGGTGGTGGTGCTGTGCGCCTGTGGGGGAGGAAGGCATTCGGAGGAGTCGTACGACGATTTGCCGGAAATCAGGGAGCGGGGAGAACTGGTGGTGCTGACGCTGAACAGTTCGACTTCGTACTTTGATTACCGCGGGGAGCCTATGGGCTTTCAGTATGAACTGGCTGAGCAGTTTGCGCATTTCATGGATCTGAAACTGAAGTTGAAGGTCATGAATAATGCGACGGAGATGGTGGCTGCCCTGCTTCGGGGCGAGGGCGACCTGATTGCCTATAACCTGAATATGACCAACAGCTGGAAGGACAGTCTGATTTACTGCGGCGAGGAGAGCATCACGCATCAGGTACTGGTGCAGCGGAAGGGCAAAAACGCGCTGAAGGATGTGACGCAGTTGCTGGGAAAGGAGGTCTATGTATTGCCCGGAAAGTATCAGGAACGGCTGGAGAACCTGGATCAGGAACTCGGAGGGGGGATTGAGATCCGGGAACTGGTGACTGATACGCTGACGGTGGAAAACCTGATTTCGTGGGTGGCCGACGGGAAGATTGACTATACGGTGGCTTCGAACGATGTGGCCCGTATCAACCGGACGTATTATGCGAACCTGGATATCGACCTGGTGCTCAGTTTCGACCAGCGGTCGTCGTGGGCGGTGCGCAAGACTTCTCCCTTGCTGGCGGAAGCGGCCGACCGGTGGCACAGGGAAAATATCAATTCGCCGGAATTCAAGGCAAGCGCGAAGCGTTATTTCGAACTGAACAAGCGTCCGGCGCATGCTTCCATTCTTTCGGTGAAGGATGGCAAGATTTCGCATTATGATGAACTGTTCCGTAAGTATGCGAAGCTTATCGGATGGGACTGGCGCCTGCTGGCTTCACTGGCATATACGGAGTCGAACTTCGATCCGTATGTGGTATCGTGGGCCGGGGCAAGGGGACTGATGCAGCTGATGCCGGCTACGGCACGCAACCTGGGGGTTCCTCCGGGCAAGGAGGCTGATCCGGAGGAGAGTATCAAGGCGGGTGTGAAATATATCGAGCGGCTGCAGAAGACTTTCAGCAAGGTGAAGGACGAGGAAGAGCGTGTGAAGTTCGTGCTGGCGGCGTATAATGCCGGAGTGGGGCACGTGACGGATGCGATGGCGCTGGCCGAGAAGTACGGTAAAAATCCTTATCGCTGGGATCATCAGGTGGATCACTATCTGCTGCTGAAGAGCAATGAGGAGTATTATCAGGACCCGGTGTGCAAGAACGGATATTTCCGGGGAATCGAGACGTATAATTTTGTCCGGAGCGTACTGGAGCGGGCGGCTCTGTACCGGAAGAAAATCAAGGGATAAGACCGTAGCGGCGGAAGGCCGGCGGACAGAAAAAGACACGGCTGCATGGCGGATTCCGGTTTTCCGGAATGGCGATGCAGCCGATTACATGAAAATGAATATGCTTATTATTTGAACAACTCAATAATCTTGTTTAATTCTCTGACGTTGATGACACCGCTCTGTCTCCACAGCTGTTTCCCGTTTTTGAAAATCATCAGGGTGGGAACGGTACTGACGGTGTAGTGACGTGCCAGCTGGGGGTTCTTGTCGATATCGACCTTGATGATACGCAGGGCATCACCTTGGATTTCCTTTACTTTTTTCAAAACTGCCGACATGGTATTGCAGGGAGCACACCATTCCGCAAAGATATCCACAAGCACGGGAGTGGGAGAGCAGATCAGATCAGAGAAGTTTTCCATTGTTTTCTATTTATACTTTTTCATATATATAAACAATTGAAAACGCAGGTTTGTTCAGAAAAAAGATAAAAAAAAAACTGCCCGAAAAGGCAGTTTTTATAAGTATATGTCGCTAAAAAGAGAATTTTAGTAACTTCGTTATTTCCGGATAGGATTATTTTTTAGCAGCCGGAGTATAACGTGCGTTCAGTCCTTCTACAATTTCAGAAGTGATGTTGAAGGCCTGGTCAGCGTACAGCAGGTTGTCGAAACCGGTGTTGCTGATGATCAGGCTGTAGCCTTTGTCCTTATTGTAGATTTTCAGGAATGAGTTGATAGAGTCACGCAACTGAAGGCTGTTCTTCTGGTTTTCAGTCTGCAGCTCGCTGGTCAGTTTTTCCTGCAACTGCTGCAAGTCGCGCTGCTTCTGGGCAATTCTCATGTTTTCCTGTTCAGCACGTTCTCTGCTGGCAAATCCGTTGTTTTCCAGTTTACGCTGGAATTCTCTCATTTCCTTGTCGAGTTCTTTGGCTTTTTCGTTCAAGGTAGTACGGATGTTCTCTTCTTTCTGGATCATCATTTCGTTCAAATCGTTCCAGAAGCGGTATTTCGTAAGCAGAGAGTCAATCTCTACATAAGCGATTTTCATGTTAACCGGACCACCGACAGCGGCAGGAGCTGCATTGGAAGATTCGTTTGTTTTGTTTTCAGTACATTGTGCAAACATCAGTACCATAGCCAGTGCCAAGAATCCATTCAGGATGTACTTCATTCTTCTCATAATAGTTTTCTATCTTAATTAGTTAATTTTTAATTATTCGTTGGTTTCACTTCGTTCTGCAATGGCATGAGGGTTACGCTTCTGGGCGTCACGGTCCTGCGATTGCACACATCCGATACCTCTTTGCCGCATGGCTTTGCTTCCGCTTACGTGTGTATTGGGGAAACGTCCGTTTTTCACGAAAAGTATCTTTATAGATAATAGTGCTATGCAGATAGCAACTATTAACATAGTTATAAGGATAGTCTTAAGCATTTCTATTAAATTTGTGGTGCAAATATATAGTTTTTGTCAGCGATATAGCCTTTTCTAGGGGGAAAAAAGCGGGGTATTACTCGCTTTCATGCTGTTTTTAACTTATTTTTGCAACTTGTCATTAACTAAAAAACGAAAGGTTGGATATTTTATGGAAAAAAAAGATTTGAAACCGGCCATCCTGTTCCGGTATTTTGAAGAAATCTGTCAGGTACCCCGTCCTTCGAAAAAGGAGGAGAAGATCCGGGCTTATCTGGTGAATTTTGCGGAAACAAGAGGACTTGAGTATAAGGTGGATGAGGCAGGAAACGTATTGATTGTAAAACCTGCGACTCCGGGCAAGGAGCATTTGAAGACAGTGATTCTGCAGTCGCATATGGATATGGTCTGCGAAAAGAATAAGGATACGGAACACGATTTTGAGAAGGATCCGATTCAGACGTATGTCGACGGAGAATGGCTCAAGGCAAAGGGTACTACGCTGGGTGCCGACAATGGTATCGGTATGGCGGCCGAACTGGCGGTGCTGGCTTCGGACGATGTGGAGCACGGACCTTTGCAGTGTCTGTTTACGGTGGATGAGGAAACGGGTTTGACCGGTGCGTTTGCACTGAAAGAAGGTTTCATGGATGGAGATATCCTGATTAATCTGGATTCGGAAGACGACGGAGAACTCTTTATCGGTTGTGCCGGAGGTGCGGGAACTACTGCGGTATATCCTTGTCCGATGGTAGCGGCTCCAGAAGGTTATTTCTTTTTCCGTGTGGCAGTGAAGGGACTAACCGGCGGTCACTCGGGAGATGACATCAACAAGAACCGTGCGAATGCGAACAAGTTGCTGAACCGTTACCTGATGCGTCTCTTGAACCGGGGCGACCTGCGTCTGTGTGAGATTGACGGCGGTAACCTGCACAATGCCATTCCGCGTGAGGCGTATGCCGTATGTGCGGTGCCGATGTCTGAAAAAGAGGCTGTGCGCGTGGAACTGAATGTGTTCCAGGCAGAGCTGGAGAATGAGTATGCGGTGACAGAGCCCAACTTGCTGCTGGAACTGGAGTCTGAGACGGCACGTGCGGAGGTGATGGAACTGGAAGCGATGAAGCGTTTCCTGCATTCTATCTATGCGGTGCATCACGGGGTATATGCGATGAGTCAGGATATTCCGGGATTGGTGGAGACTTCTTCCAACCTGGCTTCCATCAAGCAGCGTGACGGTAAGATTGTGGTAGGTACCAGTCAGCGCAGTTCCATCCTGTCTTCGCGCAAGGACATGTCACAGATGGTTCGTTCGGCCTTCATTCTGGGTGGAGCGGAAGTGACTACGGGTGACGGATATCCGGGCTGGAAACCGAATCCGGATTCTGCTATCCTGAAGGTGGCTGCCGAAAGCTATGAGCGCCTGTTCGGAGAGAAACCGAAGGTAAAGGCCATCCATGCGGGACTCGAATGCGGATTGTTCCTTGAAAAGTATCCGTCGCTGGATATGGTTTCTTTCGGACCGACACTGCGCGGGGTACACTCTCCGGATGAGCGGATGCTGATTCCGACTGTCGATAAGTTCTGGAAGCATCTGCTGGATGTACTGGCACATATTCCTGCCCAGGCATGAGCCGCTGGCGGATCACGATATTGCTAGGAATTTGGGTTTGTTGCGCTTGCCGGGAAGGGGTGGCGCAACAAATCTTTCGTGTAATGGAGTATAACGTAGAAAACTTGTTTGACTGTCGTCATGATTCGCTCAAGCACGACGGGGAGTTCTTGCCCGGAGGGGTGAGAGGATGGAATTATCACCGCTTCCAGCATAAGTTGAATGCCATTGCGAAGGTGATACTGGCGGCTTCTGCCGGTCAGGTGCCCGATGTGGTGGGACTGTGTGAGGTGGAGAATGACTATTGCCTGGAGAGGCTTGTGAAACATTCTCCGTTGCGGGAAGCAAAGTATCGGTACGTCATGACCCGGTCGGAGGACGCGAGGGGGATTGATGTGGCGGTGCTGTATCAGCCGCATACTTTCAGACTGATTACGTCGCAGTCTGTGCGGATTCCGCTGAATAAGGAGATCGGCAACCGGCCGACGCGCGACATCCTGCATGTGTCCGGAAAGGTGGTATCGGGGGATACGCTGGACATTCTGATGTGTCATATGCCTTCCCGGGCAGGAGGAAAGCAGCAGAGTGAGCCGTACCGGCTGTGGGCTGCAGAATGCCTGAAGCGGGTGACGGATTCGTTGTCTACGGTGCGTGCCTGTCCTTATCTTGTCATCATGGGTGATTTTAATGATTATCCGTCCGACCGCTCTATCCGGGAGGTGCTGGGAGCTGTACGTCCTGGCTCGTCTGTTTCTCCCGATGCGCTGTATAACCTGATGGACGGCAGGCCTCGGGGAACGTACCGGCATCGGGGAGAGTGGGGCGTGTTGGACCAGCTGATTGTGAGCGGTACCTTGTTGGAAGGTAAGCGTAATCTCCGTACTTCCTACGAGCAGGCCGGTATACTGGAGTTTCCTTTCTTGCTTCAGCCGGATGAAACCTATGGGGGAATGAAGCCCTTCCGGACGTACCGGGGAATGCGGTATCAGGGAGGGTACAGTGATCATCTGCCGGTGTTCATGGATATCACTTTGCCAGATTTCTGATGTGTTTCCGGGTTTCAATAAATTTCTCTGAGTCTCATGATGTTTCTTGCCGGTTTCCTGAAAACCGGCTTTCTTGCCTGTAGTTTCCTTCCTCGTATTTTGGTATGTGTTCTCTGTAAAATCTTGTAGTACAGGTGTTTTGTGTTTCTTTTTTGCCTATATTCCGAAGCCGTCTTTCCATTATTCTCTGATATTTTTCTTTGTTAAATAATATAAAATTATAGTACCTTGTAATGCAATGTATTTATATAATGCATATATTTGTGCCATACAAATAACATGCCAGATGAATGTAGACAATGTAAAATCACAAATGCGCAAGGGGATGCTTGAATATTGCATTCTGTTGTTGCTTCACAGGGAGCCGTCTTATGCTTCGGACATCATACTGAATCTGAAGGAGGCAAGGCTGATTGTGGTAGAGGGAACACTTTACCCGTTGTTGACCCGTTTGAAAAACGATGACTTGTTGTCTTATGAGTGGGTGGAATCGACACAGGGACCTCCCCGCAAGTATTATCGGCTGACAGAGAAGGGAGAGGCATTTCTGGCGGAACTGGAGTTGGCCTGGGATGAACTCTCGGATACGGTAAATCATTTAAGAACGAAACTATTAATTGTAAAATCACATGAAGAAAACACTGACTGTTAACTTGGGAGGAACGGTTTATCACATAGATGAGGATGCTTATAAACTGCTGGATAATTACCTGAACGATTTGAGATGTCATTTCGGCAAGAGCACGGATGCGGAGGAAATCGTGCAGGACATGGAAACCCGGATTGCGGAACTGTTTAATGAATATATCAAGGACGGACGTCAGGTGATTACGCTGCACGAAGTGGAGGAGGTCATCGCGCGGATGGGGAATCCGGAAGAGTTGAATGACGGTATGGGAGAAGAGTATACTGCCGAGAATAAAGGGAGCGAAACTGTTACCGAGAAGAAGATACACCGTCTGTTCCGAAATCCGGACGACCGTATCCTGGGAGGTGTGCTTTCCGGACTCTCTTCGTATTTGGGTTGGGACGTGACCTGGCTCCGTATCGGAGTGCTGGTTGTCGGATTTTTTGTACATACCCTGATTCTGTTTTATCTGATTGCATGGATCATCATTCCGCTGGCACGCACGGCTACGGAGAAGCTGCAGATGAGGGGAGAGGCCATCAATGTAGAGAATATCGGACGTACGGTGACCGATGGCTTTGAGAAAGTCAATGAGTATGTGCATTCCGAGGAGTCGCGTTCGGTGCTTCACCGTATCGGAAGTGGAATTGTGGCAGTAGCCGGTTTTGTCATTAAGGTGTGCCTGGTGATTCTGGCCATTGTCTGTGCGCCGGCCTTGCTGATCTGTCTGGTGGTTCTGGGGGCTTTCCTGATGGTGGCAAGCGGACTGATTACTGCCATTCCGGCTATTTTTTACCATATCCAGCCTGAAATCGACTGGTCACTGGTGACGGCTAATCCGTGGGCGGCAACCGGTTTCTCCATCTGCGGACTGTTGGCGGTAGGTATTCCGGTAGTCGGTTTGCTGCAGCTGGTGATGCAGAGCTTCAAAGTATGGACTCCGATGTCGACTACTACCAAGGTGGTACTGATCATGCTCTGGCTGTTGTCGATTGTAATCGGCTTCTGCCTGTTCCTGGAAATACCGTTTGCTTATTATTGGTAACTTTTTCATTGTAATATTTTAGTGGGTGTCCGGGCCTTTGCGGTCCGGGCACTTTTATTTTTTATTGAGGTTAATCTTTTTCTGAGGCGGATTTTGCACAGACTTTGGCTCCTTGAACCAAATAAAATCATTATATTTGCGGAAAGAAGTATAAACTTTTAAGTAACTATGACTAAAAAAATACTTTTGCTGGGTTCCGGCGAGTTAGGTAAAGAATTCACGATTGCTGCACAGCGTCTCGGACAGTATGTAATCGCATGTGATTCTTATGAAAAAGCTCCGGCCATGCAGGTGGCGGATGCTTGTGAAGTATTCAATATGCTTGATGGCGATGCGTTGGATCACGTAGTTGAAAAATACCATCCGGATATCATCGTTCCGGAAATCGAAGCTATCCGCACGGAGCGTCTGTATCATTTGGAAAAGGAAGGCATTCAGGTTGTACCGAGTGCTCGTGCCGTAAATTATACAATGAACCGTAAGGCCATCCGTGATTTGGCTGCCAAGGAATTGGGCTTGAAGACTGCCAAGTATTTTTATGCGACTTCATTTGAAGAACTGAAGGAAGCTGCGGAGAAAATCGGATATCCGTGTGTAATCAAGCCGCTGATGTCTTCATCAGGAAAAGGCCAGTCGGTTGCGAACGGTCCGGAAGACCTGGAATATTCATGGAGCTACGGTTGCGAAGGCAGTCGCGGAGACATCAAGGAACTGATTGTAGAGGAATTTATCAAGTTCGACAGCGAAATTACCCTGCTGACCGTTACTCAGAAGAACGGTCCGACACTGTTCTGCCCGCCGATCGGTCATGTACAGAAGGGAGGCGATTACCGTGAGAGCTTCCAGCCTGCACGGATTGCTCCGGAACATCTGGCTGAGGCACAGCGGATGGCTGCGAAGGTGACAGAGGCTTTGACCGGAGCCGGCTTGTGGGGAGTTGAGTTCTTCCTGAGCCACGAGAATGGAGTCTATTTCTCTGAACTTTCTCCTCGTCCTCATGATACAGGTATGGTAACTTTGGCCAATACGCAGAACCTGAACGAGTTTGAACTTCATCTGTATGCGGTGCTGGGATTGCCGATTCCGGGTATCACACAGGAACATATCGGAGTAAGTGCCGTAGTGCTGTCACCGATTGCCAGCAAGGCTGCTCCTCAATATCGTGGACTGGAAGAGGTTTGCTCACAGCCTAATACATACCTTCGTATCTTTGGAAAACCATTTACGAAACTGAACCGTCGTATGGGTGTGGTAGTCTGCTACGACAAGAATGACGGTGACCTCGAGGCTTTGCGTGAGAAATGCAAGGCTCTGGCTGCGAAGGTAGAAGTGTATTGATATAGGAAAATAATTCCAAATATTTTTGAAGGTGTATGGAACTCTTTTAAAGAGAGGGTCATACACCTTTTTTATTGTTCTTTCTTATTGCTTTTCCTTTATTGCTCTCCTTTTATTGTTTGGTTACCTCTTCGTCCGTTTGGCTTGTCTGGAGGCATGATGAGCGTAGAGCGCATCTCTATAAGAGGGGATATGCTGCACGCCGATGACACCTTTTTCTCTCCGGAAAGGCAATAAAAATCCCCTTATTTCATTCCTTTCCTAGGGAAAGGACAGAAATAAGGGGAAAAGAGAATGGATTTGATGATTAGCAAAGTTTGCGTGAACCGTCACTGATTACCACGTCGTAAACCTTCGGGCTGCGACCGAATTTTTCAGTGAAGCGTTCCTTGGCAGTAGTAACGAATGTTTCATACAGTTCGTTCTTTACCAGGTTGATGGTACATCCGCCGAATCCACCGCCCATTACGCGTGAACCGGTTACGCCACAATCGAATGCAATGTCGTTCAGGAAGTCGAGCTCTTCGCAGCTTACTTCGTACAACTTGCTCATGCCATAGTGTGTCTCGTACATCTTCTGTCCTACAGTTTCATAGTCACCGCGTTCCAATGCATCGCAGACATCCAATACACGCTGGATTTCTTCAATTACATATTCAGCACGTTTGTAGTCTTCTTCGCTGACATGCTCTTTTACTTCATTCAGCATATCCATGTTGCAGTCGCGCAGGAATTCTACTTCCGGATGATTCTTCTTGATGGCAGCCACTACGTTTTCGCAGCTCTGACGGCGTTTGTTGTATGCAGAAGAAGCCAGTTCATGTTTAACTACTGAGTCAATCAGCACCAGACGGTAGCCTTCCGGATTGAATGGGAAGTACTGATATTCCAGTGAACGGCAGTCCAGACGGATCAGGTGTCCTTCTTTTCCGAATACAGAAGCAAACTGGTCCATGATACCGCAATTTACACCGCAATAGTTGTGTTCTGTAGCCTGACCCACCTTAGCCAGTTCGAATTTATCGATTTTGTTGTCTCCGAACAAGTCGTTCAACGCATATGCATAAGTCGACTCCAGTGCAGCAGAAGAAGACATACCTGCTCCCAGGGGAACATCACCTGCAAAAGCAGTATTAAAGCCTTTTACATCTACTCCTCGCTTGATCATTTCACGGCAAACACCAAAGATATATCTTGCCCAGCTGGCTTTTGGAGCGTCTTCCTCGTTCAGACCAAATTCTACATAGTCTTTCAGGTCGATAGAATACGCGCATACCTTGTTGGTTCCGTTGGGTTTGATTTCTGCAATCATGCCTTTGTCTACAGCTCCCGGGAATACGAATCCGCCGTTGTAGTCGGTGTGTTCTCCGATCAGGTTAATACGTCCTGGTGATGCATATACAGATCCGGTTGTGCCATCGAAATGTTTGATGAAGCGGCTTCTTACATACTCTATATTCATAATGGTAAAAGTTTAAAAGGTTAATTTATGAGATATAAAATAAGATCCATACCAGCCTTGCTGACAAGTATGGATCTTACGGATTATTATTCTACAGGAATATCTTTATTTACATTCTTGCAACCGATCAGTGCGTAGTACAAGATGTAGGCAACAGCTGCAAGGATTACCCAGTAGCTTGCCATGTAGCTGCCGGTTACGTCGGCTACAGCACCCTGGATCAACGGAAGGATACCACCACCGCAAACCATTACCATGAAGATACCGGATGCCATGGCTGTATATTTTCCAAGTCCTTCTACTGCCAGGTTGAAGATACCTCCCCACATGATGGAAGTACACAGACCGCAGAGGATGAAGAACATGACTCCAACAGGTACGGTACACATACCGAAGCTGATGTCTGATTTGAATACCGGCATGGAGATAGTTACGTCAGTAGGAGCGAACATACCGATCAGTACGAAGATGATGGCTGTGCTGGCTACTACAGTCAACTGTGTCTTACTAGAGAATTTAGCACCCAGTGCACCACCGCAGAGACGTCCGATCATCATCAGGAACCAGTATGTACCTACGATTGAACCTGCCATTGCAGTGTTCATACCCAATCCCTGTGCACCTTCAGCAGTAGTAGAAGTAGTCAGGAACAGGTTGATGAAGTTAGGAATACCAACTTCGATACCTACATATACGAAGATTGCGATAGTACCCAGCAGGAAGTGACGGAATGACATCGGGCTGTGTTCGTCTTTTACCTGATGCTGAGCAGCTGTTTCTTTATGAGGTTCAGGAATTTCCATAACTGCCAGTACGATGAATACCACGGCGAAGATACCCATTGCGATGAACATGGCAGGGTTAGCGTCGCTGATGCGTGTATTCTGGCTGATAGTACCGATCAGATAACCTCCCAATACCGGAACGATGGTAGCAGAGATAGAGTTCAGGGCACCACCGAACTGGATCAGCTGGTTTCCAGTCTTGCCACCGCCACCCAGTGTGTTCAGCAGCGGGTTAACTACCGCATTCAGCATACACATAGAGAAACCAGAAATGAAGGCACCTGTCAGGTAAACCCAGAAAGCTGTCAGTTCTCCCGGCTGATAGCTGATCTGTCCGGAACAAACCTGGATACCTACTCCGATGAATCCTACGGCAACGGCTGCCAAAGCAGTCTTCTTATATCCGATTCTTTTCAGCATGATACCTGCCGGCAATCCCATGAACGCATATGCAATGAAGTTGGCAGCGTTACCCAACTGAGTCATCCAGTTGGCAGCCTGGAATTGCTCCTTTACAATTAACCCCAACGGGTTGGTAAGTCCTGTAACGAACGAAATCATAGCAAAAAGAGCAAACATCATTGCTATGGGCAAAAAGTAATTTTTCTTTTGAGTTGACATGATTTTAATTTAAGATTAAATGTGATTAATATGATTACTATTTATTTTTCTACGCTGAATTTGTAAACGGTAGTCTGATGATACTCGTTGCCCGGAGTCAGAACCGCTGACGGGAAATGTCCTTTGTTCGGAGTATCGGGGAAGTGCTGTGCCTCGAAGCAGATGGCACTTCTGGCTGGGAAGGTAGCTCCGTGCCATCCGGCGAATCCGCTGTGCCAGTTGGCAGTATATACCTGTACTCCCGGTTCGGTAGTAAAGACATCCAGTACACGTCCGCTTTCAGGTTCGATGCAACGTGCAGCGAAAGTCAGACTGCCCTGTTCCCGTTTGTTCAATACATAGCAATGGTCGTATCCGGCTCCGTAAACCAGCTGCTGGAACGGTTCGTCGATCCGGCTGCCCACGGTATGCGGGGTACGGAAATCCATCGGAGTGCCTTCTACCTTCAGGATTTCTCCGGTAGGGATAGACACTTCGTCCATCGGAGTATAGAAATCGGCATTGATGGTTACGATGTTGTTGAAGACGGTAGGAGTCGGATTGGCCAGTCCAGCCAGACTGAAGAACGCATGGTGCGTCAGATTGACGATGGTCGTCTGGTCGGTAGTAGCCTTGTACGTCAGTACCAGTTCATTGTCGTCTGTCCACTGATAGCATACATGAACGTCCAGGTTGCCTGGGAAACCTTCTTCACCGTCGGCCGACAAGTAGTGCAGATTCAGTGTCTGCGGGTCGGGCTGTTCCGCATCCCATACGCGTGCATGGAAACCGGTAGGACCTCCGTGAAGAGAGTTGGGGCCATTATTGATAGTCAGATTATATTCTTTTCCGTTGAGAGTGAAATTACCTTTAGCGATACGGTTGCCATATCGTCCGACCAAAGTGCTCAGGAAAGGTTCCGGGCTGTTGATTACATGATCGATTGAATCATGTCCCTGCACCACATTGGCAAAGTTGCCGTTCTTGTCCGGAACCATGACAGCCAGTACCGCTCCTCCGTAGTTGGTTACGGCTACTTCAGCACCGTGGCAGTTGGTCAGAATGAACAGGTCTGTTTTTTTTCCTTCCACTTCTGTTTGGAAGTCAGCTCTTTTCAAGCCGCTGATATTGTTTTCATGGTAAAATGTGTTATTCATAATGCTCGAATAAAATCTTTTCATTTGTGTTTAAACTGTGCAAATAAAAAGATTTTATTCTACATACCCAAACAAATCCTTGTTTTTTATTTATGCTCCCGGCAGATTTGTCAGCAAGTCTGCTACAATAAAACTGCTGCCTCCTATGAATATGAAGTCTTCCGGTGATGCATTTTTTTTCGCTTCTTCCCAGGCCGACATGACATCGGGATAAGATTCGCCTTTCAGACCGTATCCGTTTCCGAGTTCCTTTATTTTTTCGGCCGGAAGGGCTCTTTTTACACTGGCCTGCGTGAAATAGTAGACGGCGTCCTTGGGAAGCATTTTCAATACCCCGCTGATGTCCTTGTCGTTCACCATGCCGATGACGATGTGCAGCTGGCGGTACGTCTGATGCTTCAGTTGTTCTACGATGTACTGTATGCCTCCTACGTTATGTCCCGTATCACAGAACGTACGGGGACTGTCCGACAACTTTTGCCAGCGTCCCTGCAGTCCGGTCAGGCTGCATACGTGTGCAAATCCGTTCCGGATGTCCTTCTCCTCAATCTGATAACCCGAAGCCCGGAGGCACCGAAGGGCTGAGAGCAGCGTATTGGTATTCTTGACCTGATACCATCCGCCCAGTTCTCCCTGTATCTTTCCGAACACTTCGGTATCGTATGCAAAGCCTCCGGTGGGCAGGGGAGTGGCTGTTTTCAGCAGCTGCTCGTCTTCGGCGAACACAATAGGGGCATTCACCCTCTCTGCCTGCTCCTGAAATACGGGGCGGGTTTCCTCATTCGTCTCGCCGATGACCACAGGTACTCCGGCTTTGATGATTCCTGCTTTCTCATGGGCGATTTTTCCCAACGTGTTTCCCAGGAACTGTACGTGGTCGAAGCTGATGTTGGTGATGATGCACAAGTCGGGATGTATGATATTGGTGCAGTCCAGTCTGCCGCCCAATCCCACTTCAATCACAGCCACGTCTACCTTCTGGGCTGCAAAATACGTAAAAGCCATAGCGGTAGTCAGTTCGAAGAAAGAAGGATGAAGGGGTTCGAAGAAAGCCCGGTGCTTCTCTACGAAGTCGATGACGTATTGCTGTTCTACCGGTGTCCCATTCACCCGTATGCGTTCTCTGAAGTCGGCCAGATGAGGCGATGTGTACAGACCTACCCGATATCCTGCCGACTGCAGGATGGCAGCCAGCGTATGCGAGCAAGATCCCTTGCCATTGGTTCCGGCGATATGAATACTTTTGAATTGAGTGTGCGGATGATTGAAATAGGCATCGAGGGCCTCAGTGTTGTCCAGTCCTTCCTTGTAAGCCTCTTTCCCGATGTGCTGGAACAAAGGCGCGCTGTTGAACAAGTAGGTAATAGTCTCTTGATAGTTCATTGTTTTTGCAAGATTTAAAAACGGTGCAAAGATAGTGAAATTCATCCGTAACGGGTGATTTTAGGAAGAATAATATGAGCAGATGGATGTTCAGGAAGATACGGTGGGAAATCTTTATATATAATGCTTACAAGTAAAAAGCCCGGTCATCTCAAAATGACCGGGCCCGTTAAAAGCATCAGACAATATTATTAATTTACACAGATATTGGCAGTTTCCCATTTATATGTATCAGAACATCTGACATTCAATACCTGATTGCCTACCTGCACACGGAAATCTCCCTTCTCAAGTATCCACTTTCCTTCAGCACCTACAAAAGCAAGATCACTGCCTTTTATAGTCAGAGTGACAGTTTGGGTTTCACCCGGCTGTAAATCTACTTTCTTAAATGCGCGCAGTCTGCGGTTCTCAGGTGTGAGCGATGCGACCAGATCGCTGCTGAACAGCATTACAACTTCTTTACCTGCAACCTTTCCGGTATTTGTCACGTCTATGGTAAATTCCAGTTTATCATCTGCTGTAAAAGAATCTTTGTTCACACGCAGATTCTTGTAGTCGAAGGTGGTGTAACTCAAGCCGTAACCGAATGGCCATTGAACAGAAATAACCGCATCATAATCGTACGCACCTTCCATCTTATCCATTTCCTCACTTACACGATAATCGTATGTCGTAAGTTCGGCTTGGTTTCTTGGATACGTATATGGCATCCTGGCACTTGGATTGGCATCACCGGCAAGGATATTGGCCAATGCATCTCCACCATAATTACCCGGCAACAAGATATTTATTATACCGTCCGCCAAAGGTTCAATGTCACTTATAATACGCGGCCGACCGCCATTGATTACAAGAATCATAGGCTTGCCTGTCGTAGCAAGAGCTTTAACAAGGTTACGCTGGTTCTCAGAGATAGCAAGGTCTGCCAGATTTCCTGGAGTCTCGCAATATGAATTCTCACCTATACATGCAATGATGACATCTGCATTCTTCGCAGCAGCTACAGCCTTTTCTATTTCAGGAGTATTTTCTTCATAATATGCACCTTCGGCCACGTATGTGACACCCTGTTCAAGAGTTACCATATCGGCGCCGAACTTGTTGCTCACCGCTTCATAGATAGTATTGTACTTACCTGCAAAACGGTCGGCAAGGTGTCCTTGCCAGGTATAGCTCCATCCACCGTTAAGGCATCTCATGGAGTTTGCATTAGGACCGGTCACAAGAATTTTCTTGCCTTTTGACAAGGGTAGTATGTGGTTCTTGTTTTTCAGCAACACCTCCGATTCTTCGGCTGCTTTAAGTGCGATAGCGGCATGTTCCTTGCTGCCGAATTTAGGATAATCCTTATAGTCGGTATTCGGTTTCTCAAAAAGTCCCAAACGGTATTTCAGGCGGAGAATACGGCGTACGGCATCATCGATACGGCTCATAGGCACTCTGCCTTCTTCCACCAGCTCCTTCAGCAATGTACAGAAATCAAGGTCATAAGGCTCCATGGCCATATCGATACCCGCATTGATGGCAATTTCAATAGCTTCCTTTTTGTCGGCTGCTATTTTTTCACGAGTATACAGGTTATTGATATCCGCCCAGTCGGTAATCAGCATTCCGTCCCATTCCATATCTTCTTTAAGCCATTCTGTGAGTAACTGCCTGTTGGCATGCACAGGCACCCCATTAATAGAGGCACTGTTCACCATTATTGTCAGTGCACCGGTTTCGACACAAGCCTTGAACGGAGCAAAGCATTTTTCCCTCAGTTCAGATTCTGAAATATATGCCGGAGTACGGTCCTTGCCAGTACGGGACATGCTGTAACCGAGGTAATGTTTGACAGAAGCTGCAACCCGGTCTTCAGAAATATGATTAGGATCATCTCCTTGAAAACCACGAACAGCCTCGCTGCCCATTATGGCATTGACCAGACAATCCTCCCCATAGTTTTCCCAAACGCGCGACCAGCGAGGATCTCTTGCCATATCTACTGTCGGTGAATAAGTCCAGGGACAGTTGCTTGCCCGTGTCTCGTAGGCGGTTATGACAGCCGACTCGTATGTGAGTTCAGGATTAAAGGATGCCCCAAGGTTGATATTCTGCGGGAAAAGTGTTCCGTCAAGAGTATAAGTGGTTCCATGATTCTGGTCCAAGCCGTAAATACAAGGAATACCTATTTCCTTCATGGATATTTCCTGAATATAACCGATGATTTCTTTCCATTTTTCACGGCTTTGAGCAACCGGTCCCGGAGCATTCAACACTGATCCTACCTTGTACTTTCCGATTGCATTTCTTACTTTTTCCTTATCCAGCTTGAACTCTCCGTCCACCACATTGCCAAGAACATCTATTGACAGTTCTGTCATCTGTCCGACCTTTTCATCCAACGTCATTCCCGCCAAAGTAGCCTCTACCTTCTTCTCTATTTCTGTATTTTTCGTCAAAGTGACAGGGGTTGCTGCCTGTACGAAGCAGGCAGCATTTCCGATAATTGACGATACCAATAATACTTTTCTTAAATTCATGTTTCTCAATTATTTTTAAAGGAAAATAAATTATTCTTCATAAGTGATTCTATCCACATAATATCCGAAGCCGACACAAAGGAATCCATCTTGTGAGTTTAACAGGTCAAGTATTTCTTGCGACAGTATGATGTCACTGACCCCGTCGGCATAGACTTCAAACTCAGGATACCCGGGAAGTTCGTTCCACCATCCGGAAGCGAATCTGATTTTATGATAGCTATCATCAGATTTAATGGAATAATATACCTTTAGTTTTGTTCCTGCAGGCAAACTCTTTACATCATTTTGTACTGCATCGAACAACCTGTTAGGGTCACCTTCGGGCAAATCCCATGATACATAGTGATGTCCTTTCCATAATTCAACCTCCAGTGGAGAATCTTTTACCGTAACCGCAAGTTCAGTCTTTATCTCTCCATCAATATAGAAATTCACATTTTCTCCGGATTCTGTCATACCTGTCAGTACGTAATCTCCGTCTGCAATTGCAGGTGACATGAATGTAAGACGGGTGGAATACTGTTCAACGAAGGTAGTGATTGTATTTCCTCCCAATGACAGCGAAGCGACCTTGTCAAGATTCAAGCCGGTAATAGTCCATTCAGCATCAGGACGCTTGTTCTCGGGCCCTGCAGTCACCAGTGCCCGGGAAGTAACTTCCATGGTATTGGCACCGTATCTATTGCCTTCCGCATCGATAAATGCCACACGATATTCACCGTCAGCCAATTCAGAAGGAATTTTAAACTCAATATAACCTTCTGATTCCACATAGGTGATATCATCGATTTCCACTTCCTGATCAGCTTCAGATCCGGCAACATTTATCTGCTTTAATGCCACTTTTGCGACCTTCTCAAGATTTGTTCCGCTAAGACGTGCCCATTTCCCGGTTGCAACCATGCGCTCTGATAGTACTTCTTCGCTCTGGGGATCTTCCGCCAGAGCTTTTATTTTTACAAGTCCTTCACGGAAAGTTGTCTTTCCTGCAGGGGTTGAGACATCAACCCTAAGATGATAAACACCTGCATCCAGATTCATCTCCAACGTCTTTTCTGTTCCGACTTCTTCACCGTCGAGAGTCCAGACCACAGAAGTGAAATCAGCAGGTGTAGTTGTTACCGTTATGGAGAACAACACATCCCGGTCTATTTCAGAAATAGTTCCCAATCCACCATTAGCGTCACGCTCGGGAAATGTAGGAGCTATGATACGGGGCTCGTCGTCTGCTGTTGCAGTAGAAAACGGCTCTTCTTCACTACAGGATGTAAAAGAGAAACCTGCACCGAGCAATATAAATAAGATCCAATATAGTCTTTTCATTTTAATACGAAGTTTAAGTTGTTTTGTGTATCAGATTTTTATTCTTTATCCCACCATACAGGAATATTCCAACTGTTAGTTCCACCCATACGGTCTAATGCTTCCTGATAACCTTCCTTATTGTAAGAAGATTCAAGTATCGGGTAGCACAAACGTACAGGAATGTCGTATCCCCCGGTCAGCTTATCTGCCGCATAACCATATTCAGCAGGAGATTTCAGCTTGGGATATCCTGAACGACGAATGTTAGCCCAACATTCTGACAGATTATGGAAGTGAAGAATCCAGGCTTGAGTATTTATTGCTTCTTTCTTGCCTTCGTCACTGAGAGCAGAAATAGGGTGATTGGTGATATAATCGTTTATATCCTGGTTGTCGATTTCGCAATCATAGTTGTCAACCAGAAACGCCATCGAAGCCCTGACTCCATTTTCGTAATGCTGTTCAACGGATGCAGCCCCTACGTTCCATCCTTTAAGTTTAGCCTCTGCCAATAGAAACTCCACTTCAGCGTATGTCATGACGACACCCGGATTGTCGGATTTCAGGAAATTCTGAGCCAGTTTAGGACGGGTAGCATCCTGCAACCACGGATTTGAGTAATTTGCATTGTCAGGATACTTTTCTTTAAGATCCTCTATGATTTCACTCCAATATCCATTATCCGGCCATGGCTCATACCAGAATTCACCCGGTTTCGAAGGATTGAACTGTGCACCCAGTGCCAGCATCTCGTCTGTCAGGTCAATGCGGTTATTCGGATTTGACTGAGTCAGTCCCTTGTCGAAATAACAACGGGTAAGTACAAAAGTACGAGGGTCGTCATTGTCCTTCAAGGTATTGAAGAACGTAGAACAGATATAAGTCTGATTGTTTGCAGGGTCATTGCCAAAATACAATTGTGACAAAGCATTGCGTCTGTAATCAGTATAAGCTTCCTGGCCGAAATTGAACGTAAGCTCCATGTATTCAATCAATGCGTCATCGTCAGCACTGGTCATGAAGCCGGCAGGATCCGTAAATGCCTTTTCGAACTCTTCCTGTGCCTTCTGTGGGGCAACATCAGAGATACGCATGGCAAAACGCATGCGAAGAGAATTTGCAAGCTTTCTCCACTTACTTATATCTCCGTTAAATATCACATCACCGGTGATTTCATCTTTCTTGTCGTCCAAAGCGGCAGCGGCATCAGTCAGCTCTGTAAAGAAACTGTTGTAGATTTCCTCCTGTGTATCATACCGTGGACTTGTTATACCGCTGATAAAGCCTCTGGCTGCCTCTGAGTATGGAGCATCCCCGTATGTATCTGTGATGATAGACATAAGATATACTTTGTAAATCACTGCGGCGGCATGTATATTCACTTTGCTCTCGTCGCCCTCTGTCTTTACCTCAGCATCTACAAGATTCTTGATACCCGTGGTATAAAGGTTGGTCCAAAAACGATTCATTTCGTTATTGTCAATTTTGTGCTGTCCCCCGTAGTTTGTGGTATTCCAGCATCCCATAAGCTGCTGCGTGAAAGCACCTATATAGCTTCGGTATATTTCTATCATACCAAGGTCGCCGTATGTCTGCAGTTCGGCAAAAGTCAACTGTGAATTAGGATCAATCTTTTCAGCTTTCGACGGATCTGTATTCATGTCGTTCATGTATTCATCACTGCAGGCAGTAAAAGCAAGTGCTAATGCCAGGCACATTGCTGTTTTTATATATGATTTGTAACGTTTCATTGTGTATTTCATTTTGAAATGATTCAGGATTAATTAGAATTTCACGTTGACATTGAAACCATAGCTTTTACGTGAAGGCAATGAGCCGTATTCCATACCCATGCCTGTAGTATTGTTATAGTTTGAATCAGGATCGATATTAGGAATATTTTTCCAAACGATAAACGGATTACGTGCAACGAAAGACACTGTCAATCCTTTCACCTTATTCTTCAACCATGCTTTAGGGAATGAATAGCTCAATGTGATTTCACGACATTTGATATACGAGTTGTCATAGACAAACATTGACGGTGCATAGCGGCTGATATTCATCCAATAGTCCTCAGGGTTTACGTAAATGTCATTAGGACGATATGTTCCGTCACCATTGTCTATTACACCAGGAGCAATGAAACCGCCGGTAGGTGTCCAGTTTGCTTCACTGATACCAAGCGCCTTGCGCTGTTCTTCTGATTTATACCATTCTTCGCGTCCTTCCAATGTTTCCAGTGCCTTACCGGATTCGTATGCGGCACGGGCAGACATTGAATACAAATCGGCGCCGACCTTAATATCGAATACCGCAGCAAGAGAGAGGTTCTTGTAGGTGAAGTTCGTTATCACACCACCTGTCCAATCCCATGAAGCGTTACCCAGAATATGATTGCTGTTGTCGTATTGTGGCAAGCCGGTGCTTGGATCAATCAATATGTCACCATTTTCATTGCGCTTGAAATCAGGACCAATGATGGAACCGAAATTTTCTCCCACTACGGCAGCTACCTGCACATCCTGCCATGTAGCCTTTTCCAGTTCGAACAGGTCGATACCGTCAACCAGTTCCTTAACCTTGTTATTGTTCTTGGAGAAGTTGAAGTTCAAATCCCATGAAAAGTCCTTTGTCTGGATAGGACGAGTGTTCAAGGCTATTTCAATACCGCTGTTCTGGATTTCTCCAGCATTAATCATGCGGTATGTATAACCGGAAGCCCATGAACTTGCCATCGCCATAATCTGGTTTCTACTAGTCTGATTATAATAAGTAAAATCCAGACCAATGCGGCTGTTCAGGAATTTCAATTCCAGTCCCATTTCGTATGAATTGGTTCTTGTTGGCTTTAAATCCCGATTCGGAATCGTACTGTTGCTGATAGAACCTAAAGTATATCCGGGATAAGTGAATTTAGATTTCGTATATACCAGTCCCAGCTGATAAGGATCTGTATCGCTGCCCACCTGTGCCCAAGAAACACGGAGTTTGCCGTAGGGCAGAAGCTGGTGATTCTTGATAAACTCAGAGAATACAAAACTGCCGGAGAATGAAGGATAGATATATGTATTGTTATTCAGCGGCAATGTAGAAGACCGGTCGCCGCGCAATGTCGCATCAAGATATACCAGGTGTCTCCATCCTACATTTACGGCACCATAAATAGAATTTATCTGCTTTTTGTAGTAATTCTGTTCCACACTTGTTTCGTTGAAGCTCATCAGCGCCACAGTCTCACGTATCTTCATGTCCTGAGCCGTAGTGATTGTCGTTTCATTGTTCACCTTATATAAATTGGCACCCAATGTCGCATTAAAATCGAAATCCCCCCAGGAATTGTTGTACAAAGCCAACATCTCGAAGTTGTACATACGGTTCCTGAAATTGCTTATCTGCAACCTGCCGGCCTCATAACCAGGAGTGGTAGGAGCCTTGAAATCCTCAAACTTATACCAGTTGAACTCGGCTCCGACAGTACCCTGAAGTTTAAAATGGTCCGTAACGTTCCATATCGCCTTACCATTGAAACGGAACTGGTCTTTATCCGACTGGTTCGAGTTTTTGTAGACATCCCAGTAAGGGTTTACATTGTATGGATCCAAACCATTCCAATTAGCGTATTCACCGTTCTCATCCTGGTATGTCTTCAGCCATTCCTGGTCGTACGTAGTAGCCAGAGTCATCAGGTTCTTACCGACATTACCTTTGCTGTCGCCGAGTGCCGGACGGTTCTTTACTGATTCGCGTGTATAGTTTGTACTGAAATCCAGATCGACCTTTCCCATACTCGTATTGGCACGCAGGTTGAAGATGTTACGGCTCATATTGGTATTCGGAACGATATCCTTATTACGCATGTCGGTGTAAGTGAAACGTACTCCCGACTTTCCATGGCTTGAGCTTAACGTCAATGTATTGGTTGCAGTCAAGCCTGTTCGGAAGAAACCTGAAACATTATCAGGAATTATCAGATACGGACGCGAGACGCCATCAAAGTAATCCAGCATATTTGAACCGTCGGCCTTGGGACCCCAGCTCTTATTGGTGTTCGCAACCGCATTTATACTGTAAGTGCCGTCACTGCCCATACCATATATCTGCTGGACTTCGTTCCATTTGGCAAGTTGAGTCTCGAATGTCAGCGTACCATTATATTCAATGCTCATACGTTCCCCATCCTTACCACTTGCTTTCTTGGTCGTGATAAGAATTACACCGTGGCTGGCGCGGCTGCCATACAAAGCTGAGGCTGCAGGACCTTTAAGGACAGACATGTTCTCGATATCATCAGGGTTAATGCTTGAAATACCGTCACCCAGGTCATAACCTCCTTCCGTACCGGCACTACCGTAGTTCGTATTATCCAAAGGTACTCCATCAATGACATACAAAGGCTGGTTGTTGCCGGTCATTTCGGTATTACCACGCAAAAGTACACGCGTAGAACCTGAAGGGCCACCTGCAGTCTGACTGACAACCAGACCGGGTACACGACCGGCCATAGAGTTAATCACATTGGTTTCCTTAGCTTTTGTCAAAGTCTCTCCTTTAACTTCATCAACCCCATAGCCAAGTGCCTTTCGTTCGCGCTTGATACCCAATGCGGTAACGACGACCTCATTCAACACCTTGCTGTCTTCCTCGAGGGTGATATTCAGTGGACCAGTACCCACTTTTACTTCTTTTGTTTTGTAGCCTACAAAACTTATAACCAGCGTAGCATTCGGTTGCACATTCAAGACAAAGTTACCTTCCATATCGGTAATGGTTCCGTTGGTTGTACCTTTTTCTACAATCGAAGCACCGATGATAGCTCCCGCAGCATCTTTGACATTACCTGACACTTGCCGGTTCTGTTGCATTACGGTAAGATGGGTTTCCGTAACCCCGGCATTCAACTGCGGCATTCCTCCAAAAAGGGACAGAGACAATGTACCGCAATACAATGTGTACTTGTAGTTTAATCTTCTCATAAGTTTTTAATAAGTAATAGTATTAAGATTAATTGTATATTTTCACCCAATCGATGAACATCTGGGCCTTTTCTCCATCTTTCAAAGCTGTGATTTGTGCCGGATCTGTTATACCTGGGAAGTCGCCACCTACAGCCAAATTGAACAAAAAGTAAAATTTGTCGTTAAAGTATTCAAAACGGCCACTGTCCGGTCCGATATGAAAGGTCTTGATCAGGATGTCATCAACCTTTACGATAAGTTCGTTTTCATTCCACTCCAGGGAATATACATGATAGTTGCCATCCTGAAGACTTTTTTCCAGGGTCTTGGTCTGGAAAATCTGTTCATGGCCTTCTACATCCGGACCATAATGAATTGCGGAATTTATGTATGTTTCTGTCGTATTATTGGCTATACCGGCTTTTTCTCCCATTTCCATAATATCGATTTCGCCACAGGCAGGCCATTCCTTGTCGTTGTCTCCCATCATCCAGAATGCCGGCCATAATCCATTGGCCGTTTTGGGAAGTTTTATGCTTGATTCTACTTTACCATACTGAAAACTTTTCTTGCCTCTGCTGTTTACACGACCGGAATAAAATTTGTCACCTTCTCTCTTGGCCGTCAAAACCAGTACTGTCTTATCACCGTCTTTCCCTACACTGACACAGTCTTCGATATATTCCTGAAGTTCATTGTTCACCCAACCAGGCTCATGGGTTTCTTTGGTCCAGACAGAATTATCAAATGTGTTGAAATCCTCTGTAAATACAAGTTTCCATTGTTTGGAGGATTCATCTTCATCAGGCTGTTCCGGTTTCTCCTCCTGTCCGTCATTATCATCTTTGATTTCCTCTTCCGGATTATCAGGCTTCACCGGTTCATTGTTCGTAGAACACGATTGCAGATTCATTCCAAAAAAGAATAATAGAAATAAGATTGCTGTTTTCATTACCGATAGTTTTTTGGTTAAACATTATGTATTTTCACTTCCTTTTTCTGTTAACAAAAGATTATATTCAGCTTGCTAAGCTGTCAGCAAAATTGGGTATAATCCTGTTTTTGAGGGTTTGAATGCTGACAGAAAAGGGTTGAAATCTATCATTTTTGCTTTTTAACCAAGCATACAGATGAAAAACGGGCTGACCCATCAACAATGCTCATAATGAGACATTATTGATGGGTCAGCCCGTAATATCGGTACAGAACTGTCTGTTAATTTTGTTCCATAAACTTGCTGGGTGATATGCCAAACTGTTTCTTGAACAATATACTGAAATATTTAGCATTCACAAATCCGGTCTCTGCGGCTACATCAGTCACAGGTTTTCCTTGTTTCAACAATTCTGCTGCTCTCTGGAGGCGGATCAGACGGATGAAGTCCTGTGGAGCCTTGCCCGTCAGCGATTTCAGACGGTTGTAAAATAAGGTACGGCTCATGGCCATTCCCTGACACAATTGATTAATATTAAATTCTTCATCCTCCATATTGTCGATGACGAGTTGTGTGGCACACTTGATGAAATTCAAATCATTCTCGGATACCGGTACGGCTTCCTGCTGAACCTTGCACTCATCTGTCTGCCGTATTTCATCCTCACTGCCCAAAGTCTCGGCGGCAGCAGTCTCATTTTTCTCTATTTGTGCCACCACATTTTTCAGCACATATTCACGCAGATGATTCCGGGTTTCGAGGATGCTATGTACCTTCAATCTTAAAATCTCCGCACTGAAAGGTTTGGGAATATAATCGTCCGCTCCGCTCTTCAGACCGGTAACCATGGCATCGTGCGTTACTTTGGCAGTCAGCAATATAAACGGTATGCCGGATGTCTGGGGATTTTCCTTTACTATACGACAGAGCTCGTCGCCCTGTATGCCCGGCATCATTACATCCGACAGAATAAGGTCCGGATATTCTTCCGACAAACATTCCAAGGCCTTGCTTCCATCAGAAACATCTATGACCCGATAATCATGCTCGAAAATCTTCCTTAAATAGCAGCGCAGTTCATCATTATCCTCAACGATGAGCAATGTGTTAGACGGTTCCTTGATATTTTCAGCATCATCCCCCATATACTCCTTCGTATTATCTGGGGCCGGAGATATCTGTTTATGTATCGTATTGTTATCAAAAGAAGAATCTATATCGGCCTTGCGTAACGTAACATAGAAGGTACTGCCCTTGTTGATTTCAGATTTGTATGAGATTTTTCCATGCATCATATTCACCAGACGCTGAACCTGCAGCAGCCCGAATCCTGTGCCGGGCTCGTTGGTCTCTCTCGCATTAACTGTGCGATAGACATTCTTGAAGAGGTGTTTGCCTGCATCCGCCGGGATGCCGATACCGGTGTCTTGCACCTCTATCATTACGTGCTTTTTATCAGTTGAAAGCGACAGGCTGATTGTTCCGTTTGCCAAGGTATATTTGCAGGCATTCGAAATAAGATTGTCAAGCAGCATTTCCATCATCTGCTCATCTGCCATTGCAAATACGTCATGCTCCGGCAAAGACATCTTTATATGCAACTGTTTCTTGTCACAATATGACTGGAAACTTACACATTCCTTCACCAACAAATCATTGATATTGACAGGTTTAAGAGTTACATTCTCCCTGTTCGTATCTATTTTCTCAAATTCAAGCAGTTGACTGACAAGTGTATGCAGCTTACGTGTATTGTTGCGCGCGGTTTCCAGCAGGTAACTTACTTCCTCCGAAAGGCCTTTTTCCTTACTGAGGTCTTCCAGAGGGGCCATGATAAGGGTTACAGGAGTCCGTATATCGTGTGCGGTTTCTATAAAGAACTTTATTTTGTCCTCATTATGTCTTTTCTGAAGCTGATTGCTCTTGTATCTGAGGATGAAATAAAATATACCGAAGACTAAAGACAAATATATTATCCATGCATACCATGAGTTCCACCACGGCTGGTCGATGTTTATTGAAAGTGCATCTTCTGAGATGATTTCTCCATTACTTTTTCTTAAACTTCTGACTTTTAGTGTGTACATTCCCGGCGATACATTGGTATATCTGACAGTTCCATTCGAGTATACCGCACTCCATGATTTTTCGTATCCTTCGAGAATATACTGATAGGCGATATCATGCTGAAAGCGATAGTTTATTGACTCAAATGTCACAGAAAATGAGTTGTGACTGTAATCAAGCTCAACTTTCTTATCCATGAGCATGTCATAAATGGCCGGACGCATCTCGACTTCCTTTTCAGGAGAGATATATTCCAATTTCAAATCGGTGATTCTGACAGGTGCCTCGTATTTCTCAACAGCCATCGCATCAGGAGTTATGAAAATAGCCCCATTAGTACTTCCATAAGCAAACCTGCCATCAGAAAGTTTGATGCATGCCGATTTGTTATATGTCTTGTCTGTATCATGAATATAATTCAGGTTCGAAACCTTCATGTCATTCACGACTGCAAGTCCTTTACCTGTGCTTGCCCAAATACGCCCTTTATTATCCCGTTGCAGGCTGTATATGTCATCAGACAGCAAACCTTCTTTAGTGGTAATTGTCTTTATGTCACCTGAATTCATGTCATACAGATTCAATCCTCCTCCTTCCGTGCCAAGCCATACGGTACCGTCGCCGTTAAACAACATCGAAATGATATAAGCACTGACATTCTTGTTGTTGAACTCACGGGTTGTGGCGTAACGGCTGAACCGGGATGTCTGTTTTTCTACTATACAGAAACCGTTTACTGTAGCAACAGCCATTCTTACGGAATCAACTTCTTCAATGGAATGAACCCAGTTGATATCAAACTCATTTTTGCGCTTTCCTTGTTGGTCGATTATGATTAAATTTCCGTTAAGTCCCCCGATCCAAACATCTCCGGCTTTGTCCTCCTTCACCGAGAAAATATAATTTGTAGTAAGGCCTCCCGGATTTTGAGTAAGATGCCTGATCACACGTCCGGCTTTATCAATCAGATACAAGCCGTCTCCATAAGTTCCAGCCCAGATATTTCCATTGTCAGACTTGCATAAATCTACTATTACAATAGATTTTAATATATGCTTCCAGCGATGATCCGACTTGTTTCTGATACTGATGCCATCATCCGTGGCAAACCACAAGTCATTGTTGGTATTCTCTTCTACATCATTCACATTATTATTTACCAGCGACTGCGGATTCCCCCGTTCGTGTGTCATTGTGTGGATAGGATATGTCAAAGAAATAGCCACAGACACTCCGCCGGTATAACTGCCTATCCATATATTATCCTGAAAGTCCTTGGTGATGGCATAGATTCCATTGCCATATAAAAAGAACTCTCCACTGTCTTCTGTATTGACAAACAACTTGGTCTCCGAGGTATGCTTGTCTACAAAATATACTCCGCCACCGTCTATCCCAACAAGTATTCTGTTTTGATCATAAGGAGTAATGGCACGGATGGGATTTAAAAATGACAGGTGCGGGCCTTTTATTCCATGTAATGAATGATTCTTGAGGTCCAGAGCCCACAATCCGCTGTTGAAGGTACCGATCCACAATTTATTCTCAGACTCATCGAGATAAAGAGTTTGTACATTCTTGCCTTCTGCAAGTGGGCTGGAAACAAAATTGTCCTGATACGACAACCGGAAAATACCAGTCGATGTACCCACAAATAAAGAATCGCCCAAACATGCTATGTCGTTTATGTACTTGTCTTTAATCACGCAAGATATGGTACCGTCTGATTTTCTCGAGTATAGTCCTCTGCTCAGTCCAAACCAGAGCGTTCCATTTTCATCGGAAAAGATTTTAGTAAGAATGATTTCTCCCTCAATATATTCGCCCAAAAACAGATACAATTCAAAACTGTCCGTATTCGGTTGATATTTATATATTCGTCCGGTATGGTCGTATGCCAGAAGTCCCAGTTTGTCATCAAAGTAAAGCCTGGTGATTCTTCCTGCCAGATCACCGTAATAGTAATTAGAAGACAATGCATAATTTTTTACTGTACGGCCATTATATCTGTCAACTCCGGTTCTGGTGGAAATCCACATCACATTGTCATTATCCTCAACGATCGAGAAAACTCTTTCGCTGCTCAATCCATCCGTACGGTCGATGTGGCGGACACCGAACATACCGTCAAACGATTCGGCATACAAAGCAGAAACAGACAATACAAGAGAGATGGCTAATACGATATGTCTAAAATTTATCTTCATATATTGAATCACGAATGCTTACATCCTTATATTTTACAAAAAAATTACAAGGGCTAATATGATACAAATATAGTGAAAGGTGAGTGCAGAGACAAACGAAAACGGAGTTTTCAAGTTTGGCTATGCCGGACCGCATCCTATCTTATTCAAATATAATGAAAACGAATGAAACATTACACAGCCGCCGTCGGAAAGAAAAAAGCGGCTGAAAGGAAAATCAATCCGTTATGTGATTCTGTGAATCCGCACCGTGGTTTTATTAATCCGCGTCGCAAATTAATGAAACCGCAGCGCTAAGATAATTATCAAACAGATTGTCTGCATAATAAGAAAGGTATCCGATACCGTTTGTTCCGGGGGCTTTCAAAGAATAAACCACTGTTGCTTATGCACAAGGCGTCCGGTGAGCAGCCGTCGGTCGGATATGCAAGTTTCCAGGAAATAGCAAGTGAACCGCGCCTTTTCTTTCGGGATTTGCCATAAAAAACAAGGCGCATCTTCCTCGTTTCTTTCCGAGTCGGATGCGCCCCTATTTATGTAGTGAGCAATATTAATAACTGTATCTTCTGCCTTCCACGCCGATGCTGATGGAAGCACTTTCTCCCAGCTTGAAGTTGACCATACCTCCCAGCTTGTCCGTACTGAAGTAGGGGAGGGGATAATAATAAGGCATGCGCTGCGGCATCAGCGATTTGTTTCCGTATGCATAAATACTGATCCGTTCGTTTACCTTGAAGGCCGCCACACCGGCAATCCCCACGTCCTTATAACTCAGGAAGCCCCAGTCCATGTGACTGGCATAGAGTCCTCCGGCGATACTGACACGCTTGCTGACAGGGACTGCATACATGAAGGCGGCATCCTGTCCGAATCCTACGCCCGAAGGCGCATACCGGCTGGGACTGAACGTGACGTTAAGTCCTACTGAGGCATTCAGACCCTTGTGCAGTTCCCAGGTGGCAAAGCCGTAATCAAAGGGAGAGATGCCATACATGCCGAATTCCGGAGTGAGCCGGTTGGCCGGTATGGGTGCAGCCAGGGGTACCGTGAGCGAGTCTTTGCTGTACGCCTGCGGCAGTGCGGCTGCCACGGGCTGCGCTTCTTTCTCCTGATCCATCGTCAAGGTGGTCTGTCCTTCCTGCGAATATGCCATCAGAGGAAATCCGAGCCCCAGTATAAGGGTAGCTATGAATGTTTTCATCTTCTTGCTGTTGATTCTCTTTCTGTTCATCTTCTTTTGTCTTGTCAGTGTTTGTCCGTAAAGTCAAATGAAGCAGTCCCTTGAAGGCAAGGCCTTCCATCGGTATCTGAGGCAGGACCGCATTCTTCATTTCATATACGTGATACGCAAATATAGCGGAACTCCCAGAAACTCGTATGGCATAAAACGCAAATTAACGCAGATTTTTACAGATTTAAGAATTGAAACTTCTTGCAATCAGTAAAAAACTGCGTTAATGCAATCTCTTTTATTTCAGCCGACAAAATCAGTCGAACAGGCTTCTGAATTTCTTGAATATTTTTTCCTTCAGACTGGTGTTAGGCTTGAAACTTTCAGATTCCTGCCATTTTTCCAGTGCCTGCCGTTCCTCTTTCGTCAGTTTTTCCGGAATGTATACACTTACGTTGACCAGCAAGTCTCCCGTACCGGTGCTGTATCCGTAACTGTTGATGTTCGGCAATCCTTTGCCTCTCAGACGCAGTACCTTGCCTGGCTGTGTACCCGGCTCAATCTTGATTTTCGCCTTTCCGTCGATGGTCGGGATTTCCACCGTACCACCCAATGCGGCAGTCGGAACGCTCAGCAGCAGGTTGTATATCAGGTCGCTCTCGTCACGGATCAGTTCCGGATGCTTTTCTTCTTCAATCAGTACCAGCAAGTCTCCGGCCACTCCGTTGTGCTTGCCGGCATTACCCTTTCCGTTCATGGTTACCTGCATGCCTTCGGCTACACCTGCCGGAATCTTCACGGTTACTACTTCCTCTCCGTATACGATACCCTCGCCGTTACATTCCTTACATTTGTTCTTGATGATTTTTCCTTCACCTCCACACTGTGGACAAGCCGTCTGCGTCTGCATCATACCGAAGATACTCTGCTGTGTGCGGGTTACGCTACCGGTTCCGTGACAGGTCGGACAGGTTTCTACACCGCCGTCTCCTTCTGCACCGGTACCGTGACAGTGGCTGCACTGCACGTATTTCTTCAGTTTGAACTTCTTTTCGGTGCCGGTAGCAATCTCCTTCAAGGTCAGTTTTACCTTCACTCTCAGGTCTGAACCGCGGAATTTCCGCTGGCGTGGCTGAGCACCTCCGCCTCCGAAACCTCCGAAGCCGCTGTGGCCTCCGAAAATATCACCGAACATAGAGAAGATATCATCCATAGACATGCCCTGTCCGCCGAATCCACCGAATCCGCCTGCGCCGCCGGCAGCACCGTCTACACCGGCATGTCCGAACTGGTCGTAACGGGCACGCTTGTCGGGGTTGCTCAGTACCTCATACGCTTCGGCTGCTTCCTTGAACTTCTCTTCTGCCTCCTTGTCGCCCGGATTCTTGTCCGGATGATACTGGATGGCTTTCTTTCGGTATGCTTTCTTTATTTCTGCCTCAGAAGCCGACTTGTCGACTCCTAATACTTCATAATAATCTCTTTTAGCCATAATTTGTATTCTCCTTACTGTGCAACAACTACTTTAGCATGGCGGATCACTTTGTCGTTGAGTTTGTAACCCGTCTGTACACAATCCAATACCTTTCCTTTCTGGTCTTCAGCCGGAGCCGGAACCAGTGCAATGGCTTCATGGAAATCAGTATCGAACGCTTCGCCTACAGGTTCCATCTTGTGAAGACCTTCGTGTGAAAGTGTCTTCAGGAACTTCTGCATAATCAGATCCACTCCTTCGTAGATGGCCTGAACGTCATCGGATTTCTGCATGTTCTGCAACGCACGTTCCAAGTCGTCCAGTACCGGCAGGATGGCACCCATTGTCTTTTCCGCACCGTTCTTGATCAGTTCGGCCTTTTCCTTCAGCGTACGCTTCCGGTAATTGTCGAACTCGGCCGACAGACGCAGGTACTTGTCTTTCATCTCCTCAATCTGCTTGTGAGCTTCTTCCAGTTCCTTTGCCAGCTTTTCTTCAGCTGTCAGTTCCTTTTCCTGACTGGCTTCCGGCTGGGCTTCTTCAGTCTGTGCAGTTTCTTCCGCCTGCTCCTGCTGTTCCTGCGGTTGCGCGATATTTTCTGTTTCCTGATTCTTTACCGTTTCTTCCTCTTGGGAATTCAGTTTTTCTTCTGTACTCATATCGTTATTTTTTTATTTATTCTTACATGGGTTATATTAGCCGGATGAGAACTGTCTTTTTCCTCCGGCGGCTGTCTGGAAACAAGCCTGCTCTTTTGACAGCAAAAATTGTGCCTTGACGATTTGGCAGGATATTCTGCAGGGAAATACGGAAAAAATGTCATGACGTCAGACTTTTTGCCAGTCTTCCGGTGAAAAACAGGTGCTGGCATTCGGATTTTCTGTCATAAATGCCGGTTTTGTCCGGTATTTTCTCTCCGGGAAGTACACGGAATGTGCTTATTATCGGATTTACTTCGGTTATTCCAGCTATTTTCCGTATCTTTGCAAAAATAATTATTTAAACTAGGTATATAAGGCATGATAACAGTTTCGAACGTAGCCGTACAATTTGGTAAAAGAGTATTGTATAATGACGTGAATCTGAAGTTCACGAACGGTAACATCTATGGTATTATCGGTGCAAACGGTGCAGGAAAATCTACATTCCTGAAGGTCATCTCAGGAGAACTTGATCCGACCAAGGGTAGTGTGACACTGGGTCCGGGAGAGCGTCTTTCTGTATTGAGTCAGGACCACTTTAAGTTTGACGAACATACCGTACTGGATACGGTCCTGATGGGACATACCGTATTGTGGGATATCATGAAGCAGCGCGAAGCCCTCTATGCGAAAGAGGATTTTACGGATGAGGACGGTATCAAGGCCGCAGAGCTGGAAGAGAAGTTTGCAGAGCTGGAAGGCTGGAATGCCGAAAGTGATGCTGCCATCCTGCTGAGCGGACTGGGTATCAAGGAAGACAAGCATTATTCGCTCATGGGCGACCTGAGCGGTAAGGAGAAGGTACGTGTCATGCTGGCACAGGCATTGTTCGGTAACCCGGATAACCTGCTGCTGGACGAGCCGACCAACGACCTGGATATGGAAACCGTTACCTGGCTCGAGGAATATCTGTCGAATTTCGAGCATACCGTGCTGGTAGTGAGCCACGACCGTCACTTCCTCGACTCTGTATGTACGCACACTGTCGATATCGACTTCGGAAAGGTGAATCTTTTTGCCGGAAACTATAGCTTCTGGTACGAATCAAGTCAGCTGGCGCTCCGTCAGCAGCAGAACCAGAAGGCCAAGGCTGAGGAAAAGCGAAAAGAACTGGAAGAGTTTATCCGCCGTTTCTCTGCCAATGTGGCTAAGTCTAAACAGACTACCAGCCGTAAGAAGATGCTGGAAAAACTGAATGTGGACGAAATCAAGCCTTCTTCGCGTAAGTATCCGGGTATCATCTTTACCATGGACCGTGAGCCGGGTAACCAGATTCTGGAAGTTTCCGGACTGCGGGCAGAGACTGAAGAAGGTGAAGTGCTTTTCAACGACGTTAACTTCAATGTGGAGAAGGGAGACAAGATTGTGTTCCTGAGCCGCAATCCGCGTGCGATGACTGCCTTGTTTGAAATCATCAACGGCAACCGTAAGGCACAGGCGGGACACTACAGCTGGGGAGTGACGATTACTACTGCCTACCTGCCGCTGGACAATACGGATTATTTCAACTGCGACCTGAACCTGGTCGACTGGCTGAGTCAGTATGGTGAGGGAAATGAAGTGTATATGAAGGGCTTCCTGGGACGTATGCTTTTCTCTGGCGAAGAGGTATTGAAGAAGGTGAACGTGCTTTCGGGAGGTGAGAAAATGCGTTGTATGATCGCCCGCATGCAGTTGCGCAATGCCAACTGTCTGATTCTGGATATTCCGACCAACCACCTCGACCTGGAGTCTATTCAGGCATTCAACAATAACCTGAAGATTTACAAGGGAAATATCCTTTTCTCTTCACACGACCACGAGTTCATCGAAACGGTGGCCAACCGTATCATCGAACTGACTCCGAATGGAATCATCGACAAGATGATGAGCTACGACGAGTACATTTCTTCGGATCATATCAAGGAGATGCGTGCACGTATGTACGGTGACAACTGATAAAAGACTGCGGATATCGCATAAGGAAGAGCTGTTCGGGCAACCGGGAAACCGGGCCGGAACGGCTCTTTTTTTGTTTGCTCTTATCTTTGCTTTGCTCATTTCTGTTTTTTATTTCTGCCCTTCTTTACCTTTTTTCTTTGTCCTGGTTTCCTTTGCCTTTTATTCTTCACTTCTTTCTCCTTACTTTTTTTTCCACCTCTTTTCCCCTCTTTTTATCCTCTCCTTAATTATTCCCCACTTTGTTATTTTCCGTCTGAAATCTCCCGCCTGACAAAAAAAAGTATCCCCCCACAAGCATGTGTAAGAACAGAGGCTTGTGAGGGGAAAGTGTATGAAGGAAATCAGGGTTAATCTAAAAATTCTCCTCCAAAGGAAAGTGGCAACAGGTCCTTCGTACCGTTTACCAGATAAATTTCGTTTTTACTGTATAGTAAAATCCGCATGGGCTTTCCATAACGCTGCTCCGTTTCGAGCAATACCTGCCTGCATGCACCGCAGGGAGGAATCGGCCGGTCCAGGTATCCGGACTGACTTCGTGCCGCAATGGCCAATGTATCGACCGCCTGGTCGGGATATTCGGAATTGGCATAAAATAACGTAGTGCGTTCCGCACAGATTCCCGACGGATAAGCCGCATTTTCCTGGTTGGTTCCCGTAATAATCTTTCCGTTTTCCAGCAAAGCGGCAGCGCCTACCGAGAAATGGGAATAGGGAACATAACTGCGATGGGTGGCTTCCTTAGCCATGTCAATCAGTTTCCGGTCAGTTTCGTTTAGTTCTTCATATTGAAGGGAACGGATGCATATTTCAATTTTTACTTCCTTCATGGGTGTTGTTTCATGTTTATACACAAATATAAAGAAAAGAATTGGGATTTCCTAGCATATTTGTTTTTTTTATCTGAATATTTTATCTTTGTACGTCTCACTAAAAATAGTTGTATGAAATTTTTTAATTGGCTGATATGTGCGGGGTTGTGCTGTACCGTCCTGTCGGTTTCGGCACAGTCGCGCAACAAGGCATATGAAGATTATATCAAGAAATATCGCGGTATTGCAGTCGATGAGATGAAGCATTACCGCATTCCTGCCAGTATTACCTTGGCGCAGGGACTGCTGGAATCGGGGGCCGGAAAGAGCCTGCTGGCCCGCAAGTCGAACAATCACTTCGGAATCAAATGTGGAGGTTCCTGGGACGGACCTTCGGTCAGACACAATGACGATGCGCCCAACGAGTGTTTCCGCGCCTATAAACATGCGCGTGATTCGTACCGTGACCATTCCAAGTTTCTGCGTTCGGGGGCCCGTTATGCCTTCCTGTTCCGCCTGAAGATTACGGATTATGAAGGGTGGGCAAAGGGACTGAAGAAGGCCGGCTATGCGACCGATCCCCGTTATGCGACCCGTCTGATCAATATCATCGAACTCTATGACCTTGACCAGTACGACCGGAAGGGAGGATTGAAGTGGGCAGAAGAGTTCCCGAATCCGCACCAGCCTTATCTGGCCAATGAACTGCTGTACATCATTGCCCGCAAGGGGGACACGTTCAAGAGTATCGGAAAGGAGTTTGACATTCATCGCCGCAAGGTGCGTACCTATAACGACTTGCCAAAGGATTATGAATTCCAGGGAGGAGAGATCGTGTACCTGGAGCAGAAGCGTCGCCGGGCTACGAAAGATCATATCGTGTATGTGGTACGTGCCGGAGATTCGATGTATTCGATTTCCCAGATGTTCGGTATCCGTCTGGACCGGTTGTATAAGCTGAACAAGATGAAGGCAGATGCGCCGGCACCGAGTGTGGGAGATATCTTGCGCCTGCGCTGATTGCTTTCGTGAAGAGAAGAGAGCAGGAGAGGGGGCGGTGAACGGTACGGACTGAAAGTACGGAGATATTACGTGTAAGTAAGATAGATAAAACGAGAAGCGTCCTGCAGTGGCTTGCAAAAGCACATCTGCAGGACGCTTCGTTTGGTATCCGGACAACTGATCTGTCCGACCGTTGTCCGGTTACCGGCCGGATGGTTTACATCGTGCCGTAAGCCTTATGGAAGGCTACTACAGCTTCGATTCCTTTCCGGAAAATATCGAGTGAGAAATTCTCATTCGGAGAATGGATGGCATCGCTTTCCAGTCCGAAGCCCATCAGAACGGTCTTGATACCCAGTATCTGTTCGAAATCACTGATGATCGGAATACTTCCCCCACGGCGCACTGCCAGCGGTTTTTTGCCGAATGCCTCGGTAAATCCCTTTTCGGCAGCCTTGTATGCCGGCAGGGTAATCGGGCAGACATATCCTTCTCCTCCGTGCATCGGAGTTACCTTTACCTGTACGTATTCGGGAGCCAGCCGGGTGAAGTAATCTACGAACAACTGTGAAATCTTTTCGTGGTTCTGGTGCGGAACCAGTCGGCAGGATACCTTGGCATAGGCTTTCGACGGGAGTACGGTCTTTGAACCTTCTCCGGTATAGCCTCCCCAGATGCCACATACGTCGAAGGAAGGACGGCAACTGTTGCGTTCCAGGGTAGAATATCCCTTTTCTCCTTTCAGTGCCTTTACTCCGATGGCTTCCATGTATTTCTTTTCATCGAACGGAATGTGAGCTATCATTTCCCGTTCTTCGGCCGGTACCTCTTCCACATCGTCGTAGAAATGCGGAATGGTGATGCGTCCGTCTTCGTCAATTACTTGTGCCAGCATGCTGCACAGCGTATTGATGGGGTTCGCTACGGCACCTCCGAAATGTCCGGAGTGCAGGTCGCGGTTCGGACCGGTCACTTCAATTTCCCAGTAAGCCAGTCCCCGCAGTCCGGTGGTCAGTGAGGGAAGGTCGGCACCCAGCATACTGGTATCGGATACCAGAATCACGTCGGCCTTCAGCAGGTCCTTGTGCGCTTTCAGAAAGGCGTTCAGGCTCGGAGAACCGATTTCCTCTTCACCCTCGAAGATGAATTTTACATTGTGTGTCAAGGCTCCTTCCTTTACCAGGTATTCGAATGCTTTGACCTGTATCATCGACTGACCCTTGTCGTCGTCGGCTCCGCGCGCCCAGATGCGTCCGTCGCGTACTTCCGGTTCAAAAGGCTGACTCTTCCAGAGTTCCAGCGGTTCGGCCGGCATTACGTCGTAATGTGCGTATATGAGTACGGTCGGTGCGTCGGGTGAGACTCTTTTTTCGGCATATACCAGCGGGTTACCTGCCGATGGCATGACGTGTGCTTCGTCAGCACCGGCTTCCAGCAACAGCTGTTTCCATCGTTCGGCACAGGCCAGCATGTCGTCTTTATGCTCGGGCAGGGCACTGATACTCGGGATTCGGATCAGACTGAACAGTTCTTCCAGGAAGCGCTGTTCGTTGGCTTGTATGTATTGTTTTATTTCCATGATATTTATTGTGGTTGGTTAGATTAATTCATTAGGTGGATGAAAGGCTCCGGTTACAGCCGGCTGGCCTTATCCAGCAGGTAATAGTCGAGCAGGGTCATGGCCGCCATGGCTTCCACTACCGGTACCGCACGGGGCAGTACACAGGGGTCGTGCCGTCCTCTGGCCTTCAGTACCGTTTCATTACCATGGATGTCCACCGTCGGTTGTTCCATGAGTACCGTAGCCACCGGCTTGAAAGCAACCCGAAAGTAGATGTCCTGACCGTTGCTGATACCGCCTTGAATGCCTCCCGAACGGTTGGTTCTCAGGTCTATTTTTCCGTCGTGGTTGTAGAAGATATCGTTCTGCTGACTGCCTCTTTCTTCCATGTGCCCGAATCCCTGTCCGTATTCAAAACCTTTCACGGCATTGATGCTGAGCATGGCCTGACCCAGGGCGGCATGAAGTTTTCCGAAAACCGGCTGTCCCAGTCCGATCGGGCAACCCTTTATCACGCAGCCGATGATACCTCCGATGGTATCTCCCTCTCCCTTGATGCGGTAGATATAGTCGGCCATTTCCCGGGCCAGTTCCGGATCGGGACAGCGTACCGGGTTCTGTTCGGCCAGGCTGAGGTCGTAGCTGGAGTAATCCCTATCGAGGGCAAATTTTCCCACCTGTGCCGTAAAGGCCGTAATCTGCACGCCCAGCTGTCTGAGTGCCAGTTTCGCAATGGCCCCTGCCACCACCCGTGCAATGGTTTCCCGTGCCGAAGAGCGTCCGCCTCCCCGGTGGTCCCGGATACCGTACTTCTGTGTATAAGTATAGTCGGCATGCGAAGGGCGGAAGACCTCCTTCATGTTGTCGTAATCATTGGAATGCTGGTTGGTATTCCATACCACAAAACCGATGGGACATCCCGTAGATACCCCTTCGTATACACCTGAGAGCAGTTCCACTTGGTCCGCCTCCTTGCGCGATGTCGTGATAGCCGACTGTCCCGGCCTGCGCCGGTCGAGCTCCTGCTGTATGAAATCCATGTCGATTGCAATTCCCGAGGGCAGTCCGTCGATGACGCCTCCGATTGCTTTTCCGTGCGACTCTCCGAAACTGGTAAGCCGGAACAGATTGCCAAAAGTATTGTTGTACATATAGGTTAATGTAAATTCGAAATAAGAATAAATATAATCTGTTGTTAAATAGGAACATAGCGGTAAAAACCTCAAATGGATGGTACTGAATGATAACATCCGAACGTTTTCTGCCATATTCTCAGTGTCTAAAGTTACAGAGATTTATCGTATGGCCGATGATTTTTGCAGGGAATTTGCATTCCAGACAGGAAAAATGTATGATTGAAGGCAAGATAACCCGCCATCCTGACATCGGTCGCTTATCGGCCGCCGGCATTCTGTATCCTACTTCCTGTCATTTCGTGGTAGATTGCTTGTCCCTGCAGTTGGTAGCTACGAAAAGAAACCCGCCATTGAGGTGAAGTTCTCAATGGCGGGCAACTTGCTGTTTCCTGATTTTATATCGGACTTACGTTATTTATCGGTATCCACAATAATCGTTTCACCTACTTCCCAGTCAGCAACTGACGTCGAAACCGAAATATTGCTGTCACCGTCAATCTCTATTTCAAACGTATGAACCTTTCCCGGTTCCAGTGTCAAACCGTTCAGTTTCTCAATGGTATATTTAAACACCTTATTACCGTTCTTTACGGTAAACAATTCCGTTCCGCGTTCCAGTTTCTGAGGTATTACGGTTGCCTTGGCATATGTATCATTGTCTCCAAAACTGTTCAGCACATTTACCTGGCCCAGGCTTACGCTTCCTTTCTGAGACTCTGAATCCGGAATCATTTCACCGGTCTTCATGTTCAGATTACCCGTCATCCACAGGTTGTTCAAAGTCACACTGACTTGTTTTTCCGATACGGCCCTGGTTCCGGGAGCAGCTTTTACTCCAATTCTTATGCCCGAACATACGTGAGAAAACAGAATCTCAGAATTGCTTCCGTCCGATGTTACTTTCTTTGCAGCATGCAAAAGGTTGTTATCCATGTAGTCGGTTTCAGTCTGCACGGCATTCACGGTGTGCTTGTAGACCATCGGCATCGATTCGTTTTCCCTCCATTGCGTCATCTTTCCATACACGGCATATAAGGTCACGTCATGGTCTTCCGGGAAATACATGGTTCCATCGGCATAAGACAGGTTTCCGTTCTTATCTACCACGAAAGGCTTCATCACGAACTCTCCTTCATTATACACGTCTGCAAAGACATATACGTTCAGGTTATCTCCCAAGTTGCCATTCTCCTTCAGATAGGCATCCATGTTGCAACTCAGTTCCATCTTGTCATACAGCTCATCCGGATTTTCCGTATTTTCCGTGACATTGCCTTTCAGACTGTAAAATTTTCCAGCTCTGAATACACCTGTTGCCGGGAATTTATAAGAATACAATTTGTTACGGTCGTCGTATACTCTGAGCGTAAGCGACTTGCCGGTCAGATCGGTTGGAGGCACCATCAGGTATCCTGTTACGGTAGTATTTGCCTCACATTCCACGTTTTTCAAGGCTAAGCTAAGCGACTTGTTCTTCTTGACCGGAACATAGGTTGGAGTCTCATCTTCCAGATTATAATATCCTTCAATCATGAACTCCTCATTCTCAGTGGCAAGTCCCATTTTTTTTACCACCATTTTTTCGGGAACATTTGCCACTAACTGAACCATAGCCCCCATATGGGTAAACTCAAATACCAGACGTCCGTTTTCCGGAGCCGTACCGGTTGCGTTTAGGAAATCATAGCTTCCTGTGGCAGCCGTACTGTTGTTTCCGTCTTGCGACTGTCCTTTATAATTCACCCATATTTTATTTTTCGAGTTCTGTCCGTCAAAATATTTTCTGCTGAAAGGGTAGTACGCATAATAAGTAGAACTTTTTTTCAATTCCCAGCTTCCGCCAGAAAACACCGCATTGGCAGTTCCGGCTCCTGTCTGCATGGCAAACGTAACCTGGTCGCCCTGCGATGGAAAAATTCCCAGTGTATCATTTTCTGCCCAAGTGAAGATAGCTCCATTTTCATTCACCTCCAGATGGGTCCGTGAATGTTCGTCTCTCTCAAAATTTTTCACCGAGAACATCACTTCATGCGGTTCAACTCCCGGGATTTCCTCTTCTCCATTGCTTAATTCTTCGTAATTGTGAGAGCAAGCCCCCATACACACAGCCATGGAAAAGATTCCCATCCCCCAACATATTCTTTTATTCATAATTCGAGATTCTAAATTCATACGTATGTATTATTTTACCAGATACTATTCGCAGGCCATGAGTCATCCCACTCAAAATCGGGAGTCGTTCCTCCGGGATTCCCATTGCTACTGCCGCATAAAACTCCTTCTGCCTCAAATTTCATCACCCGAACCTCCGGCTTAATATACATTTCTTTCATACTTGATATTTCAATCTGTTTTAATAAATATGCAATCCGACGCAAAAACAATGCCTGATTTGAAAAAACAAGACTTGCCGACATTCACTCTTTTTTCTTGTACCGTCAGTCGGCAAGTCTTGCTCTCAGGCTATTGGTCTTTTATCAGTCATTCCGCATTTTGAATGATTATTCCACGCCATAAATATACTCAACCGCAGATTTCTTGAATCTTACAGTACGGGTATTGTTGGCTCCGGCTCCGTTGTGTTCCAGATTATTTCCTCCCCGGTACAACCAACCGGTAGTAGAAGGATTATAATTGGCAAACAACAGCCAGTTGTGGTTGATACCACTTCCGTTCCACTGACATCCCACACCATACAGCGTCAAAGATTCCGTTCCTTTTCCCTTCAGACTCCTGATGGTAATGAATCTGATATCCGACAAGGTTCCTTCTCCGATAACCGCTTCTGTTCTTTTATCCATAAAAATCTCGCTGCGATAAGTCTCGCCTCCGTTAATCGGATTAAAAGGAGCCGGAGAAGTTGGGACTGAAAAAGCTCCCAAGATTCTATTATAATCATCTAATGTCGGCATTTCGTATCCTTCCGGAGACAATGCTTTCGGATCCTGGTGGTTGATATGCTGTGATTCATTCGACTTATAACCTTCCAGCGTAAACGTTCCATTATTATTCACCACTGTCATTGCCTGTCCGGATGTTCCACCGTAAGCCGAATTCCATACCTTCAGGAAATCCTCATTGCTGCAAGTCTTCAGATATTCCAGAACAGTCTGTCCCGTAGTTCTCGTCGGATCCTGTGCACACAAGATCTGGTCATTGAAGTCGCGGGAATTGCCAATCGCATTAAACTTGCACCACCATATATCATTCAAGAGAATTACCGGCAAGCCGAAGTTTCTTCTTTTGATTGTATACTCCTGTCGGTTACCCTTATTGTCGCTGACGATCAGTTTCGCAGACTGTACTCTTCCGTCAGCTTCCGGGTCATTGGGTTTCCAGCCAGCCTGGATGATATACGAATTGCGGTTTCCTTCCGACGGTACCAGTCTGACCCAAGGGTTCGACTGAGATACTTCCAAAGACAAGGTCTTGCCTTCGCCTACGGTATACGTACCTAAATTACCGTCAATATAGCGTCCGAAATCGCACTCATAGTTTTCGTTATTGAAGTCCAGCATACCTTCAAGAGTATCGTCGTTTTCCTCGAATACTACGGTCAGACAGTCCTCCTCATAAACTTCCGTCAATCCTTTCCGTCTGAACTGAAGCTTTGCCTCTTCCAGCGGACAATTAGGAGCCAGGAGTTTCTTGCTGATTCTGAACATGTTTCTTTCCGCCAGGGTAGCTGCTCCCGGATTGATATGAGTAACTTCCAGCCACTCATTTCCTCCGCCTACATATTCCAGCTCCTCACCACAGTTCAGTGCAAGATCGAATGTTCCAGAAAGGTATTTCGCTGACACGCCTCTTGCGTCCGGAAGAACAGTAGCTCTGTCGTTCAGCGCACTCTGTTCTTTGTTCACCGTGATAAAACTTCCCCGGTCAGGAGCAAGGATCTCGTCCTCTTCCCGGTTCCATTCATTTACCGTGATACTGTGCAGGCTACCGTCACGACCTATCTGCAGGGTGTAAACCTTATTACGCAATATCTGTGCGGGAAGTTTGGCCGAATGCACCTTTCCGTCGGGCATCGTCACTTCTACCGTAGCCTCTGAATTTATCTGTTCATAGGCATACAGCACTCCGGTCTGATCTTCTCCGTTCAAAGTGCCATCCGCTGTTGTCAGGTCAATCTGTCCGGCATCCGAAGGAATCGAAAGAGGCACTCTTTCAATCAGATAGGACTTTCCAGCCATTCCTTTCAGCGCAAGGCTTTTGACTTCAGTACCCGGAAAAGCATATGTGACGTCAAAACGGGCAACTCCCCGTTTCATAGTTACTGCATACTCTGCTACATCATCCTTGACTTCCACTTTCCCGATCATGAAGTTCAACGGCTTCCGTGAATCGTCCAGGTCTATGGTTGCATCCTGCCAGCGTTCTTCAGTCATTCCGCTATTTACAGTCGGATTCACCTTGCCTCCTTCATTGGCTACCAGGTAAAGAGAGCCTGCTCCTTCCAAGGGAAGTTTCAGCTCTGCTTCCGACGGCTGCGACGTTCCTTCAGCACCCAATTCCCCATTCTTGAAGAAAAAGTATTTTACGTTCTCCACATTGTAAGTTGCCGGGAAATCCATGGATACTCTCGACAATTTTCCTTCGTATTTGTGCGTTACCGTATCTTCGTTACTACATGATGCCAATACCAGCCCCAATGCAGAGAGGATATATAACAGTTTATTTTTTATCATTCGTTTATTCATTAATAAATATATTCTACAGCCGATTTCTTACATCTGATGGCTCTTGTTTTCGTATTGTTGTGTCCTGTTCGCTTAAACCAGGTTGCCGACTGATCATCAATGTGGCCTTCCATTGTCCATGAATTTCCGTTTCCGGAATTAGTCGCAAAAATGATGTCATCCGAACCTATATTTCCTGGACCGGCCTCCCATTGATGTCCCCAGCCGAAGATTACCACATGTTTGCTGTTGTCATTGATATATGCTTCTTCGCAGAAATCATAGAAACCGATTTTTCCGTATGCGGCTTCATCTATGGTAATTGCCCGGTTGCCGTGAAAATACTTCATTCTGAAACTGTCATCACCGCTCATGTTGTTGTTATAAACTATAGAATTAGTCGGGAGTTTATAGTCATACGAAGCAACCAGTCTTCTGAAATCATTATCCGATGGCATCTCATATCCAGAAGGAGCCATTTGCTTGCTCTGTGTATTGATATTTACCGATACATTCGCATTGAATCCGGCATATTCAAACTTACCATCCGACAAAGTAAGCGGCAATCCTTCCAGATTTCCTCCCTGGTACTGGTCGCCCATGACAGCCCTGAGCTGTTCCAGAGTACAGGTGTTCAGATATTCGAGCAGATTACCTTCCTTCACCGGATCTGCACTTGAAAGTATCTGATCCTGGAAATCATTGGCCGTACCTTTCAGGTTGTATTTGCACCACCAGTTTCCGGCTACATAAGCCACCGGAAGTCCATAATTCAGACGACTTATCGTATACGTTTCCATGTCCGAGCCGTCCAGGTTGCTGATTTTCAGTTTTACAGCCTGCTTTCTGCCGTTTGCTGTGGAGTCATTGGGCTTCCATCCCCCCAGAAGTCGTAAGGCCTCAGTGCCATCTTCTGCTTTTTTCAAGATAGCCCAACTGTCCTCTCCGGACTCAAACTCCAGTTCCGCCTTCATTCCTTCCGGCACAATCAGGCGTGCATACTCCCCATCAATATAACGGTTAAAGTCATAAGCCGTTCCCTCCAGGAACGAAAGCATACCGGTCATCTGTACAGGATTCGGCTCAAATACCAGTACAATACGTCCTTTCATCATTCCATTACTGTCGAACGATTCCAGGTAAGAATACTGCAGAGGCACTCCGATTCTCTTCAGGTTGCTTGTGATATTCACCATCGTCAATTTATTCAATGCCGTACCGTTGCGGGTTGCATTCTGTGCCACAGATACTTCTGCAAGATCAAGACTGCCGTCGGTTCTTACCGTCATTCCTTCCTCCGTATTTATTGCCAGAGAAAGAGTCTTGTCATTATACGGAATAAATACCGAGTCACCGCGTTCATTCACTCTTGCACCATTCAACTGCGAACTTCCTACATTCACTTTAGCCAGTGTAATCACAGACGATTCATTGTCCTGACCGTTTTCCCAGTCGTTTTCGGTAAGCTGTATGCCCAGTTTCGCTCCGTTGCCGTACACCTTCAGGGTATACAGGCTGTTTCGCTTGATCTTTGCAGGCAACTTTTCCTTCAGTTCCATCAGGTGTCCGTCTACCGTCGCTTCTATTACCACTTCCGGAGTTCCTGTCTGCTGCTCATGCAGGTACATCAAACGGCTCTTGCTGTCAGTCAGTCCGCCATCCGCAAAGTTCAGGACGAAATTCGTCAACTGTAACCCTTCGGGAGTTCCTGTTTCATGAGGGAAGAGGAAACTTCTGTCGGCTGCACCTTTTACGGTGATACGGTTAATCACCACTCCTGAAACCTGCATGCTCAAGTCGAGCCGCGCCACACACCGATTCATCACAATCGGTTCCCAATGGTACGAGTCCACATCAATCACACCCAGCATGACCGGATCCAGTGTACTGTCCAACTGACCTGTCATCACCATCTCCTTGAACGCTGTCTCGGTTGCTCCATAAGTCGGAATCACCTCCTTGGGAGCATTGGCTATGAAGTAGCATTTTTTTGCGCTGCTGCCGATGGTCAGACTGAATTGGCCGTTTTGGTCCACCTTAATATTTTCTCTGACCATTACCAAGGCTCCTTCCGCATCAAAAGCCACTGCCGTAAAATATCCGGAATAATAAGAAACCTCACCGTCTCCCTCAGCCCCTCTGCTTTCCATCAGCTGGCCCGATAACACTCCGTTGCTGCTTTTTTCAGAAAATAAATCCTGATTGTTGCATGCCTGCATGATTCCCGAAAGAAATATTGCAGCTATTATATTTTTAATGTAAACCGATCTTGTCACGTCTTAAATCTTTTTAATCATTAATACTTGTTTGGATTGCTTGAACTGTTCAGATAGTATCTTGAGTCAATAGGCATCTGACGCAGATTGTTGACATAAAAATTATTCATCAATTGCTCAGCCCAAGGACCATACGTAAATGAACTGCTATGTCCATATCCCATAACGTGTCCTAATTCATGGAACATGATACTGCATGAATAGGTGTTCCAGTAATGCTCGAACCAGGCTTGCTGGTAGGCTCCATATGTGCTTCCTCCACCTAATCCCGCTACACCGTTACCCGAATAAACCAGTCCTACCTGCAGGGTACGCTGCTGTCTCATCTGCTGCAGAACCCTCTCCACCTGAATCGGATTCTTGTTGTCGTCATAAAGCTTGTCAGCATTATCTCTCAATATCTGTTCATGCTCAGGCATATCTATCATGTAAGTAAAATTGAGGAACAAGGCAATCGACTCACGGATATGTACCGGGCGTATTCCCATCCAGTTGCCTACAGGTCCACCGTCTGGTCTCTCAGGATCACCACCGTAAAGTCCCCAGTAAATTGTCCATCCATGTTTGATTTTCTCAATTTTCTCCCAATACTCCTCCGGCGACTCAATCTTAAACTGTGCGGTTTTCAACTGTGCAGCCGTAAGTTTCTGTACATTAATCAAGCGTCCGCTTTCTCCTTTGCACACCGTAGGTTTTTTCAGCATCGGAACATCCAGATACGCATCTCCAAATGCCGGGATGGTGTCCAGATAGGCAAAATCAAACCATTCTTTGCTTACCTCCGGAATCAAGGCCTTTACCGTGATATGTCCCAGATCGCGCGGAGAATAGAAACGCATATGGAACTGACCTTCGTCTGTTACGGACAACTGCAGGGGAGCAGACGTGTTAAATGAGCGCTGGCTCTTATCTGTATACACTTCTTTCCTCTCGTCATCCTGCAGGATCTTCTTGTGATTACCGTGTTTATATGCTGCTGAAGATACAAACATCGTTCCTCTGTTATCTTCCGGGTGATTTACATCCGTATTGATAGTGGTAATCTGATTGGGAAGTATCTTTACCCCGCTGAATCCATAGGTCTGCGACAGGCTTCCTCCTGTATATGTCCGGCTGACCATTCCAATTTTTCCACTCATTGCCTGGCCTTCAACTGTCGGCATAAGCAGATACTCCTTTTCGTCCGACAGATTCAGTTCACGCAGTGTGGTCGTACTCTGTCCCGAGAACTGCTTGTTGGCCGTCATCGAAGTATAGAATCTGGGAGCTTCTGCATTTGCTACATTTTTGGTTATGGAATATTCTACATAGATATTCTCGAAGTCAAAATTGAATTTCACCTTCCCCATAATTCTGTGCTGTGTCACCGTTCCCCCGCTCAGGATGGTTTCCTGTTTACCGTCTGCCGATTCTGTAATGGTGACATCAAAAGGAGTGTTCGAATAGAAATACTCACAGTCCAACGGTTTGCCTAAATCTTCCGGGAAACTCAGCCACACGTCATTCACGTTCGTGATTTTATTGACTGTAGCGCCATCGTTTTCTTTTTCCCCTTTTACTCCCAGCACCAAAAGCCGGTAGCTTCCTTCATGCAATCCTTCTGCGACAATTTCAGCAGTTTCTGGCTTGTATTTGGACTTGATATCCGTCATTACTTTCCCGGTTTCATCTACTATATAATAGTCGAGAAAATCATAGACAGCCTGAGTGACTGTTTCCCCACTGCGCGTTACCGCATCCTCAAACCCCGCCGAATAAAGTCTGAAAACCGCTTCATTCTTTTTACTGTTACCAATATTTTCGCTATTTTCGAACTGTTCCGTACATGAAGTGCTTGCAAACAGTATGCAAGCCAAGAATAGCCCTTTTTTAATCATAAAAAATTAATAATAATCTTGTTGTTTATACCAATTAAAAATACCTATTGTAGTGTTTGTTTCAGTGAAACTACTATCCTAAGAACAACCGGAAAATTCAAAATGTTCATGCCTTTTTTCATCGGTCTGATAAAATTGCCCATCGGCGGGCACCGGTATTGGGGGCATCCCATTGAGTATCAAAGTTTAGGCAACTCTTTGCTTTTTTTCGATTAAATATATTTTTACTTAATAAAATAAATAATAACTAATTTAAACCGTGTTCTTTTAAACGTAAACAGAATCCCCCTTTGTTGCTTACAATTCAATAAATATACAATTAAATAAGAAAAGATATAGAACTAACGGCTGAATCCGGGGAGATGGCATTTTCAGAAGAGGAGATTGCGCGGGAGCCGGAAAGGAGTGGACATAAAAAAAGAAGGACGTTGCACCGTGTCTCCGTGCAACGTCCTTCGGTCGTCATTGCCTGTTACAGCCACAGGCTAAGTTATCTTGATTGCAGGTCAGAACTTGCTTCCGGCTCCTCCGCCACCGAAGTCGCCTCCGCCGAAACTGCCTCCGCTGAATCCGCCTCCGCCTCTGCCTCCGAATCCACCTCCGAAGAAGGGGCCGCCCAGGAACGGACCGCCGTTACCGCCCCGGTGGTGAGGAGAATCGTCGTCATCTACCCGGCGCTGCCGGCGGAGCGTATGGCCGCACTGGCTGCAGCGGTAGACGATTTCTTCCGTACGGATGCCGTTGATATTCGATACGGTGCGGACCGACAATTGCCGTAAGGTGTGACGGTGGCAGTTCGGGCATTTGCTGCGCTGGCGGACACTGAGCCAGAGCAGCAGCGGGACCGCAATAAAACATCCTCCGAGGATCAATAGCAGCCACAGACTGTCTCCTCCCTCTTCCGGACCGGAAAGCGGACCGCCGGTACCGTCCAGCCGTTGTCTGACGGCCTGTACGCCGGCCAGCATACCTTTGTCCCAGTCTCCACGCGAGAAGGCCTGGTTCATGTAGCGCACCTGAATCTGCTTGCAGACTGCATCCGGCAGGTCGCCTTCGAGTCCGTATCCCGTAGCAAACTGGATGCAGCGTTCTTCCGTTACGAGCAAGATGACCAGACCGTTGTCTTTTCCTTTTTGTCCCACTCCGTTTTTCCGTCCCAGTTCGTAGGCAAACTCGAAGCAGTCGCCCCCTTCAATCTGCTTTACGGCCACGACCAGCGTCTGTACACCGGTCTGCTGCTCCAGGGCAAACAGGGTAGTGTCCAGTGCAGCTACCGTAGCAGGAGAGAGGATGCCGTCCGGATTGCTGACATACCTCATCCGGTTTTGCAGATGCACCATGGGCACATCCTCCACCCGGTAGGCAGGAGTCTGGGCCATGACCGGAAGCAGCAGTCCCCAAAGCAGGACGAGCAAATAGCATGTCTTTTTCATCATGACGGTCAGAATTTCACTTCAGGTGCCTTTTCGCTGCCTTCTTCGGCTTCGAAGTACGGACGTTTCTCAAATCCGAACATGCCCGCGAAGATGTTCTTCGGGAAACGGCGGATGTTGGTGTTGTAAGCCTTTGCCACCTCGTTGAACTTGCGGCGCTCTACACTGATGCGGTTTTCCGTACCTTCCAGCTGTGCCTGAAGCGTCTGGAAATTCTCGTTGGCCTTCAGGTCTGGATAGTTCTCCGTTATGGCCAGCAGGCGGCTCAGGGCACTGCCTACGGCTCCCTGCGCTTTCTGGTAAGCCTCCATCTTTTCCGGAGTCAGTTCGTCTATACTGATAGTGGTCTGAGTAGCCTTGGCACGGGCCGACACCACTGCATCGAAGGTTTCCTTTTCATGAGCCGCATATCCCTTCACGGTATTCACCAGGTTAGGGATGAGGTCTGCGCGACGCTGGTATTGGTTTTCCACATTGCTCCATGCGGTTTCCACCGCTTCATCCTGAGCGACCATAGAGTTATACGAAGTAATGCCATAGACTACGATTACCGCAAGAACGGCAATAATAATGATCCAAGTTTTTTTCATAAAAGTATTCGTTAAAATTACTATTTATAGCAAACATACGTAAAAACGACGGAATATGCTAATAAATCATAAACAAATCTGCCTTTTTCGGGTCTTTCACGCATCAGCTTGCCTTTGGTCATGGCAGGCGGGAATATGACAAACCCGCATGCGGAGGTCGGAAAACTTCCGTATGCGGGTCGGTCAACCCACGTGTGCGGGTTGTATAACCTCCGTGTGCGGGTCGGAGAACAGACGGTGAAACGCTGCCGTACCGACCATCGCAGACGAGGCTTTCTATAGAGGCTTTTATTTTTGAGTCAGTGTAACTCCGTCGAGTGAGAAGTAAGCCGGTGTATTCATGCCATATTCTCCGTTGTCACTAGAAGACAGTTCGAAAGTAATGTATGCAGCATCTTTCAGTGCACTCCAGTCGAACCATTCCCAGGTATTGACGATAATCTGTTTGCCGTCACGGAAATCGGCCAGATAATAATCTACCCGACCCACTTCAGACTCGTCTGCACGGTGGCCCACAGCAGTCAGTTTAAACCAGTCGCCGGCTTCGAACGGACCTTGTACTGTAGCACTTCCGTCATTTCCGTCCTTGATGGCCAGGTAATCATAAGTAGTATTGGTTACCCACGCTCCCTTAAAGGCATATTTTGCCGGATCTGCAATGGTGATCTTCGCAGTATTAAAACTGTTTGAGCAGGAAGTCAGGTAAGTCGTACCGAATTTTCCTCTGGCTGTAATGGCACTCAGGTTATTGAATCCCGGAGTTTCCGTATCGGTGGTGTTGGTGTAGGTAAATCCGCCACCGAATCCCCAGCTGGCAAAATAATGGTTGCAGATAATCAGTCCGTCATTGTCCTTGAATTCCGTCTTCTTATAGAATTTATCCACTTCCTCCCCTTCGGTTGCAAGGAACGACTCTTCGCTGCCGCTGAGACGGCCTTCAAAGCTGGTAGTCACGTCCATTGAGGGTGTTTCATTACTTTCTTCACCACAACTCCACAAAGTCATGCAAAGGCATGCCATAAGTAAATAAGTCAGTTTTTTCATCGTTTTTTATTTTATTTGGTTATTAATAATGTAAATTCTCTACTCCTGTAATTTCGGTCGACAGTTCCCCGACGTCGCCCGCATCCTGATTGATAGCCGATACCACCTTGACAAAATCGATTTCCTCCAGCATCACCGGTTGCCCGTCTTTCCCCACTGCCCAGTCGATTTTGAACTGGGAGAATTCCGACTGGTTCGGATGGTTGTCGGCATAGCCCCACGGATAAGCGTATGACACCCAGGTGCCGTTCTCGTTGACCGCATTGTCCTTCAGCCGGGTGCCCGAGAATGTCATCTGTCCGCGGGTCTCCCACAGCGGATAATACGATTCCTGCAAATGGAAGACATTCCTCCGCAGACTTCCCGACGCCCCCTGGTTGTCCGTCCAGCGGACATCCCCGTCCAGCGGTTCGGGACGATAATAGGTAATCTCATAATTCCGTATTTCCGTATCTTTTCCGTACTCGCTTCCTGCCAGTTCATACCACTCGTCGTCGGGCAGACCGTTCCGGTTAGTATCCTGGGATACCCAGACAATGCCCGGCTCCGAACTGCCGCCCGGGCGGTCTTCCCAGGCATTCGGATTGTAGTACGCATTGCCGTAAATCTTGAAGTCGTATTCGCCCTTGACATTCGGTACCGGCTCGGGAAAACCGACAATGATGTATCCTCCGAAAGCTCCCAGTGAGAGCAGCGAGCGTTTCCGTAGCCGTTCCGTGGCCAGTTCGATGACCTCCTCGCGCGAAGTCATCCCTTCCTTCCATGCGGTAGTAATGGTATTCATGTGCTGTGTGGGGGCCGGGTAATAATCCAGTACCTTGTCGGCAAACCCTTCCGGAGCCTCCGGTTCTTCGGTGCCTCCGGATACGTCGCTGGTCTCGTCACGGAAGACCACTGTGTTCGGATTCAGTCCCACGCCGTCCAGGCGGAACTGCAGTTTCCCTTCCGGACTGAAGCAAAGCAGGTCGCCCTCCAGCTGGTAATTGTATGCCTCGGTAATATAGATGTTGCTGCTGTACGGATTCACCTGTATCGAATAAGGCCGTTCGATGCGGGTCCCGTCGGAAATGAAGGTCTCACGGATTACCTTTCCCGTCGTCAGATTGAAGACCTTGAAGCCCGATTGCTGCGTACGGTAATCGAAATTATACAGATAAGCCAGGTTATAGTCGATGGCAAAATCCATTACCGGTTCGTCGTAACGGGCCGTTACCTCATCCTGCCGGCTGTCGATTTTCACCAGCTGGTAATTGCCTTCTTCTATCTGCTCGCCCCGCGTAACCAGCCAGACCGAATGGTCGGGGCCGGGGAGGACAGGACCCGGATTGGGGCCCACTTCCAGTCGCTTGATTTCGCGGAAGGTTGCCAGATCGATGATGGAGACCGTACGGTCTACGCCGATTCCCTCACTGTCCAGTCCCCCGGAATTGGTGACATACAGTTTACCGTCCTGTACACAAAGGTCCTCCGGGTTCCTTCCCGCCCGGATTTCACCGTCAATCTCCAGTGAGCCGGTATGAATGCGGGTGACCGTTCCGTCGAACGAACAGACATAGGCATGGTCTTCGTAGAAGGCGATGGCACGCGGCTGGCGGGAACTTCCTTTCTCGTCTACCAGCGACAACTGGCGGACGGACTGTCCGGTCTGCAGGTCGATGATTTCGATGACGCTCGACACATTGACCACGACATACAGTTTGCCGTCGTAAATCTCCATGTCATTGGCCGTATCCCCCAGTCCCCGACGGTTGCAGTTGCGGAAATAATCGTACGTCAGTTGCCCGCTGCCGAATACATACCGTCCCAGACTGCTGTTGTTCAGGTTGAAAAGCCCCTCACTGAGAATGTACATCTCAGCCGTACCATAGTCCTCTATCCCCGTACCTGACTGTCCCGGAGCGGCATCCTTGTCCTCCAGGTCGTCACAGCCGGTGCTTGCGAATCCCGCAATCAGTCCCATCAGGACGTATCTTGTGACAGTATCAAACCACTTGTGCTTCATTTTCATGACTTAATATTTTATGCCCAGTGATATCCGGAACGAGCGGCCAGGCATTGGAAAATTCTTTATAATCTCGTAATTCTTGTCCAGCAGGTTCAGTACCTCTGCTGAAACCGAAACCGTTGTGCGCTTCAGCGGGAAACTGCGGCTGGCCGACACGCTGTGGTCGGTATATCCCGGAAGCCGGTTTTTCGCCAGGTTCTGTCCGAGTACATACCGTTTCCCCGAAAAGACCAGTGCGTACGAAAGGTTCACCCAGGGAGTCTCCAGACGGGCTTGTCCGGAACCTGAAATCCGGGGGGTATACGCAATCTGATGTCCGTAGGTCTTTCCTTCCATGGTATTCGGGTCGGAATCCGTGACATCAAGAGCCCGCTGGTACGTATAGTTGCCCGACAGTCCGATGAGGTAGCCGGAAGCCGGACGGAAATCCGCCTGTCCCGCGATGTCGATGCCTTTGATATCCACCTTCCCCAGGTTGACTACGCTCCAGACAAACAGGTTCTTGGTAGGAACAGCCACAATCTTGTCGCTCACCCGATTGTGGTATGCATCCACGGTGGCCGATACATAAGGCAGCCATTCCGCCACACTTTTCGAGTACGTGATGCCCACGTTCACCTGCCGGGCATTCTCCGGTTTCAGTTCCCGGCTCTCGGACTGCCCGTAATAGAGATCGTTGAAGCTGGGCAGACGGAAAATATCTTTGTAGAATACCCGGAACCGGAGGTCTTCGGAAGCAAAGGGCTTGAAGGAGGCACTCACGAAGGGAGAGAACTTCCGGTAGTTCTGTGCCCGACTGTCGCTGGCTGCCCTGTCGTGGATAACGGTAGCCAGAAGGGAAGCCGACACCGTACACCAGTCGGCTACGTATTTTCCGGCCAGTGCTGTCAGCCAGGAATACCGCTCCGGGCGGACAGGTTTCGGCGCATCGGCATGCAGCGTGTTCAGGCTTCCGTCGGTAGAAAGAGAGAAAGAAAGCCGGTCGAGAACACGATACAATACCGAGGCCGAAAGATAATATTCCTGTTGGTAATAATTGTTTTCGCTGACTCCAGCCGCATTCTTGTAGTCCGGATCCAGGTAGCGCTGGTAGCTCCAGTTCCACTTGCCCGAGCACTGGATGACCCACGAATGTGAAAGTTCTTTCTGGTAGCGGCTCTGTACGAAAGCGTTCTTGTCCCAAAGGTGCTGGGAAGAGTAGGGATAATAAAAGGTGGCCGCATTGGGCAGTCCGCGCGACGACTGGTAGTAATAGGCTTTCAGCCGCCACTGTTCTTTATCGGAAAAATTTCCGAAGAGTTCGGATTCGATGCGGAAGGTTTCTACTTCTGTGTTCTGTCTTTTCTCACGACTGGAGAGGTCGTTCTCGTCCCCGTAATAGAGGGTATAGGGATATTGGCCGTCGGCACGCATCCATTCTCCGCTGGCCGAAAGGGCCCATTTCTCTCCCAGTTTGCGACTGAACGAGAGGGCCGGATTGAGCAGTCCCCAGGAACCGGTCTTCACCCGGGCTTCTGCGTTCCAGGTCTTTGAACCGTTGAATTGTGGAGTAAGGGTCTGGATGTTCAGTACCCCAGCTGAGGCAAACAGCCGGGCCGGTTGGAAAATCTGGTCGTTCTGTCCGTTGCTCAGCATCAGGCGGTCGACATTCTCCAGCGAGAAACGTCCGATGTCCACCTGCCCTGTCTGGCAGTCGGTTACGGCTATTCCGTCGTAGCTGACTGTCGTGTGCTGGGCCCCCAGGCTTCGGAGAGAAACCGTCTTCAGTCCCCCGATGCCGCCATAGTCTTTCACCGTCACCCCGGCGAAATGTTTCACCGCATCGGATACCTGCAAGGCATTCAGTGCCTTCAGTTCGCTCCGGGACATGACTTGCAGGGGGGCAGCCGCACGGACTTCCCTCGTCTGGTAACGGTCGGAAACGGTAACTTCCGGAAGACTGTATACCTTGGTCGTATCAATTTCTTGTGCATGGGCCTGAATCAGCAGCATGCTCATCCCCGTGGACAGGATGCATATCGTAATTGTTCTCATTTTCCCCTAAAATGGCTCCGAGGAAGGCATGCGAAACAACTGATTCTCTGTGAAGGATCATCAATCATTTTACGCTTTTTCCTCGAAAGCGGTAAAAGATAATGTGTATGGGCAGGTCTTCTGACTCATTCCTTTTCCAGCGAGCCTTCCCGGCCGTGGCCAGTGGCATCCTCGTTGGAACGGTTGCATGGAATTTACAGCAGCGGGACTGTTCAGGACTTTCACCTGATTCCCTTTTGATCGTGCTTGTCTTTCCTGAGCGGGCAGGAGGCAAGCGGCGAACCCATACACCTGATAATTTATGTATTCCCCAATCGGAATTAATCGATGTACTTACCGACAAAGGCAGCTACCTTCTCGGTATAAAGTTGCGGATAGCGCAGGTATGAGGTGGCATGGTCTGCTCCCGGTACCACCCACAGCTCTTTGGGCTGAGGCTTGGCATCGTATACCTCGTACACCATCCAGGTGGGTACGAAATCGTCTTTGTCGCCATGTATGAAGAACATGGGCAAGCGGCACTTGGCTACCTGTTTTACGGCCGATGCTTCGCGGAAGTTCCATCCGTTCTGCCACTGGCAGAGCCAGCTGGCGGTGTAGAGCAGCGGGAAGGCCGGCAGTCCGAACTGCTCTTTGAGTTCTTTCTTGAACTGGTCCCAGACACTGGTGTATCCGCAGTCTTCTACAAAGCAGCGGATGTAGTCGGGAAGCGTTTCTCCTGAGGTCATCATGGTAGTGGCTGCTCCCATGGAGATGCCGTGTACTACCGCCTGGATGGAGTCGCCGAAAAGACGGGGCGCCAGTTCAATCCACTGGATGACATCCTTGCGGTCGTGCCATCCCATCTGAATGGCATCCCCTCCGGTAAGTCCCGTATAGCGCAAGTCGGGCAGCAGGATGTTGTAATCCAGCGACTGGTTGTACAGGTAGCCGATGTGGAACATCCGGATGGCGTTGTCGGTATAGCCGTGCACGATGACTGCCGTGCGGCGGGTAGGGCGGCTGGCACTGGCATAAAAGGCATGCATGCGTACGCCGTCGGGAGCGGTGATGAACGTATCACGCAGGGCATGGTGGGTCTGCAGACTGTCCAGCCAGCCGGTGATGTGCGGATAGGTCTGACGCATGTACGCTTCAGAACCCTGCATGTCCTTTCCCCGGTTGTCGGGGCGGAGCGAGTAATTAATCATGTACAGGCTGCCTCCCGTCAGAATGGCTGCCAGAAGGACGACGGCCAGTGTGATGCCTATAATCAGTTTCTTTTTCATCGGTTCCATATATCCCAGGCTTCAAAGGCCTGGAGCAATAACATTTCTATTCCATTTTTCACTACGGCTCCCTGTTCGCTGCCTTTTTTCATGAACAGGGTAGTGTCCGGGTTGTAGAGCAGGTCGTACAACAGATGTTTGTGGGTGAGGCATTCGTACGGAATGTCGGGATACTCATCTGCATTGGGGTACATGCCCACGGGAGTAGTGTTGACAATGACCTTGTACTCATCCATCAGTTCCGGAGTCAGTTCCTGATAGGTCAGGGTATGTTCGTCGTGCCGGCTCCGGGACACAAAGAGGGTTTCCAGTCCCAGCTTCTTCAGTCCGAAATTAACGGCTTTGGAGGCACCTCCCGTACCCAGGATCAATGCTTTTTTGTGGTGAGGCTCAAGCAGCGGTTCGATGGAACGGCTGAAGCCGATCACGTCGGAATTATAGCCAACAAGTTCAGTCTCTTTCGGTGAGATACGGTTGATACGGATGACATTGACGGCACCTATGGCGGCCGCATCCGTATCCAGACGGTTCAGGTAAGGGATTACAGCCTCTTTATAGGGAATGGTCACATTCAGTCCCGCGAGATTGGGATTCGCCCTGATGATTTCCGGGAACTGTTCGATGGACGGAATTTCAAAATTAACGTATTCGGCCTGGATGTTTTCTGAAGCAAACTTCTCGTTAAAGAAATTTCTGGAAAAGGAATGTCCAAGAGGATAACCGATCAATCCATATCTCTTCATGTCAGTATCTTTAATAAAAGGTTATTTAGTGGCAAAATAAAGGGCGCAAATGCCAAATGTGAGTTGCCGGCAGGCGACTTGGCTGAAACCGGCTTTACGGATGATGCCCTGCATGACCTTTCCTTGCGGGAAGGCTTTGATGGACTCGGGCAGGTAGGTGTAGGCATTGCGGTCCTTGGAAAAGAATTTACCTACGGCAGGTATTACAATCTTAGAGTAGAGCGCATACAACTGCTTCACGGGGAACAGGGTAGGCTCGGAGAATTCCAGAATTACCAGATGCCCTCCGGGAACGAGTACACGGTACATTTCCTGCAGACCACGGTCCAGGTTCTCAAAGTTTCTTACACCGAAAGCCACGGTGACGGCGTCAAAGCGTTCTGACGGGAAAGACAGGCAAGTGCAGTCTTCCTTCGCGAACGAGACGTATTGTTCCAGTCCCGCCTGTCTGACTTTCTCGCGTCCGACATTCATCATGCCTTCAGAGATATCGGTTCCGATCAACTCTTCGGGGTGTAACATACGGCATGCCTGGATGGCGAAGTCACCGGTACCGGTAGCTACATCCATGATTCTTTTGGGTTGAAACGGTTTGAGACAGCGGATGGCCTTGCGACGCCAGATTTTGTCAATGCCCCATGAAAGCATGTGGTTGAGGTTGTCGTAGGCAGGGGCGATGTTGTCGAACATTTTTTCTACCTGTACGGCTTTTCCTTCTTCTTCGTTATAGGGCTTGATGTGTTCTTGCGGGTAATCGGACATATGGTTTGAACATTTAGAAAAAGGAACAGAGACAAAGGAAACCCTTTCTCCGTTCCTTTTTGATGTGGATATTATTTCGTCAAATATTCTGTTACGTTTTTGTTGATACGTTCAGCCAGTGAATCAGTATCAGCCTTTACGAAGCTTTCACCAGTGATGTGTTCGTAAAGTTCAATGTAGCGGTCGCTGATAGAAGCTACGATAGCCGGAGTCATTTCAGGAACAGTCTGTCCTTCTTTTCCCTGGAAACCGTTGGCCATCAGCCATTCGCGTACGAATTCTTTTGAAAGCTGTTTCTGAGGCTCACCTTTTTCAAAGCGGTCCTGATAGCCTTCTGAGTAGAAGTAACGGCTAGAGTCCGGAGTGTGGATTTCGTCCATCAGGTAGATTTCTCCGTTGTGCTTTCCGAATTCGTATTTGGTGTCCACCAGAATCAGACCGCGTTCTGCTGCCATCTGTGTACCGCGCTCGAACAAGGCGAGTGTGTATTTTTCCAGTGTCTCGTATTCTTCAGGAGTAGCCAGGCCTTTTGCCAGGATTTCTTCCTTGGAAATATCTTCATCGTGCATACCCATTTCGGCCTTGGTGGTCGGAGTGATGATCGGGTGCGGGAATTTTTCGTTTTCACGCATTCCTTCCGGCAGGCGTACACCGCAGATTTCGCGAACGCCGCTCTTATAAGCACGCCATGCGCTGCCACACAAGTATCCGCGTACAATCATTTCCACAGGGAAACCTTCGCACATTACACCTACGGTTACCATAGGATCGGGAGTAGCCAGTTTCCAGTTCGGGCAGATGTCAGTGGTTGCGTCCAGGAATTTGGCTGCAATCTGGTTCAGCATCTGTCCTTTGTAAGGAATACCTTCAGGCAAAACTACGTCGAAAGCCGAGATACGGTCGGTGGCCACCATTACGAGTTTTTCGTCATTGATGTTATACACATCGCGTACTTTACCGTGATATACACTTTTCTGTCCGGGAAAGTTGTAGTCTGTTTTTGTTAATGCTTTACTCATTTTCTTATGTGTTTAAATGATAGATGATTGTTCTTTGGATGATTGCTCCTTGGGCAGTCTGGCCTCTTTCTTTTTCTCTTCGTATTTCTCGTAGGCTTCCACTATCCGGGTAACCAGCTTGTGGCGTACGATGTCTTTTTTGTTGAGTTCGATGAAGCTGATGCCTTTTACTCCTTTCAGGATTTTCATGGCCTGTATCAGTCCGGAGGTCTGCGAGGAGGGAAGGTCGATCTGTGTCATGTCACCGGTGATGATCATCTTGGTGTTCATGCCCATTCGGGTAAGGAACATCTTGATCTGCTGGGTAGTGGTGTTCTGTGCCTCGTCGAGGATGACTACCGCATCGTTCAGGGTGCGTCCTCTCATGAAGGCCAGCGGAGCAATCTGAATGATGTTCAGTTCCATGTATTCTTTGAGCTTGGCGGCGGGAATCATGTCTTGCAGCGCGTCGTAAAGGGGCTGCAGATACGGATCGATCTTGTCTTTCATGTCGCCGGGAAGGAAGCCCAGTTTTTCCCCAGCTTCCACTGCCGGGCGGCTCAGAATGATTTTCTTGATTTCCTTGTTCTTCAGGGCGCGTACGGCAAGTGCGATGGCCGTGTAGGTTTTTCCGGAGCCGGCAGGACCGATGGCGAATATCATATCGTTCTTGTCAAACTCCTTGACCAGTTTCACCTGATTGGTGCTGCGCGGGATGATCGGCTTGCCGGTGACGCTGTATACGATGACGTCTTCTTTTTTCTCCATCTGGGGCTTTCCGCCCTTCACGATTTCCAGTATGGTTTCTTCATTCAGTGAATTGAACTGTACGCAGTGTTTTTCCAAAGCCAGTACGGCTTCTTCAAATGCGCACATTTCTTCTTCATCTCCCATTACTTTGATGACGTTGCCCCTGGCTACGATGCGGAGCTTGGGAAACAGCGCTTTAATCATCTGTATGTGAGTGTTATTGACTCCGTAAAAGATTACGGGATCTATATCTTCAAGTACTATATGCTTTTCGATCATTCAGCCTGATTTGATATATTTTATGGTAATTTGTGTGCAAATTTAATCATTCCTTTTGATTGGGTGGCACGATTTGACTTTTTTATTTCAGGTTTTGATAATTTCCTCTTTTCAGTTATTCTGTCTATCTTTGCCCGACGTAAAAGAAAATTAGGATGAAGAAGTTTTTTATTGGTTGTGCCGGAATCTTGTTTTTCGGCTTTTCTTTGGGGCTGACAGCCTGTAAGGAAAAAGATATGTCGATGAAAATGAACAATCCGCGTAATATACGTGGGGTGATCAGCTATAAACGGAGTTTCGGGGATTTGAATGATGTGCAGCTGAAAACGGCTAAGAAGATCGGAATTCGGCCTATCCAGTCGCGTGACGATGCGGAGATGCTGAGCGGAAAGCTGGATGAGATTACTCCCTGCGACTGGTATGATGTGGATTCGCTGACGCATTCCATTCCTTACCTGATACCGCAGGCAAGCAGTCTGCTGGATACAATCGGGGTGAATTTCCTGGATTCACTGGAATGCAAGGGACTGAATCCGAACAAGATTATCGTGACTTCGGTGCTGAGAACCAAGGATGATGTGAAACGGCTTCGTCGTACCAACGGAAATGCTTCCTTGAATTCCTGCCATTTTTACGGGACTACGTTCGATGTGAGCTGGAAGCGTTTCAGAAAGGTGGAAGATCCGGACGGACGGCCGATGCAGGATGTGAGTGCGGACACACTGAAACTGGTGTTGTCGGAGGTGCTGCGTGATCTGCGCAAGCAGGACCGCTGCTACGTGAAGTATGAGCTTCGTCAGGGATGTTTCCACATTACGGCACGTTGACAGGAGGGTGTATGGCAAGATATTTCGTTTATTTGGCTTACGACGGTACCAATTATCATGGCTGGCAGATTCAGCCGAACGGGGCGAGTGTGCAGGAGACATTGATGAAGGCGTTGTCAACTTTCCTGCGCCGTCCGATAGAGGTGGTAGGGGCTGGACGTACGGATGCGGGAGTACATGCCCGCCTGATGGTGGCTCATTTTGACTATGACGGGGTACTGGATGAGGCGGTGGTTACCGACAAGTTGAACCGGCTGTTGCCGCCCGATATCTCGGTTTATTCCGTACGCAGGGTCAAGGACGATGCGCATGCACGTTTTGACGCGACTTACCGTACTTATAAATATTACATCACTACCTCTAAGTCTCCGTTCAACCGGGCGTATGTGTGGCGGATCTTTAACCGGCTCGATATCGACCGCATGAATGAGGCTGCGGCGGTATTGTTCGATTACATCGATTTCACCAGTTTCAGCAAGTTGCATACGGACGTAAAGACCAACAACTGCCGCATCATGTATGCCAAGTGGGAGGCGTGCGGTGAAAACGAATGGGTTTTTACAATTCAGGCCGACCGTTTTCTGCGCAACATGGTACGGGCGGTGGTCGGCACCTTGATTGAAGTGGGAAGAGGAAAACTGACGGTGGAGGGATTCCGCCGGATTATTGAGGAAAAGAACCGTTGCAGTGCCGGTACATCGGTGCCCGGACATGCGCTGTTCCTCGTCGATGTCGGTTATCCCGATTCTGTGTTCCTGACCGATTAGTCCTGTTTCTCGGTCAGGTACTTCCAATAACGTACGGGCATATCCTTTTTGTGTTTCACCGGGTTGAGACGCTCGCGGATACAAATCGAATTGAAATAGCTTTTCCAAAGTTCCTGGAAAAGCTTTTCGTCTTTATCCAGCCACTCTTCGTCGAGCCGGTGGGCCTGCAGAAGGGGAGCAGAGGGGGATGAAAAGGTGATTTCATCAATTTCCTTCAGGTTATAGTAATAGCCGTATTGTCTCCGGTTGTCGTATATGATCCAGGGCTGGTCGGAAAAACGGTCGCGGAAATGCATGACGGTGAGTGGCAGTACGTTGTATATCGGTTCCATGGCTCCCCAGTAGATTCCGTCTGCGGTTTTCTGAAAGCGCATGAACTGCATCACCCGCAATTGTTCTCCTCCTACCTTTTTCCCTAACTGCATGACTGCCGCTACGTGAGGGTCTGTGAAGTTGGTCTCTATGGACCGGGAAGCGGCCACCACTTTATGTAAAAAGTGGAAGAGCAGGTCGCCTGTGCCTTCTTCCTCCGAAAGCCAGCACTTTATTACCCAGTTGACGGCAGTGCGGGATAATTTCTTCTGTATGGCCTTCCATACCCTTTCGGCCTTTTCCATATCGGTATGTACGCAGTAGAGTTCCTCATAGAAGAGGGGAGGCATTTCTTGACTGCCTAACAGCCGGTCGGGAAATCGTTTCCGGGAATAGGCATCGAACAATGCGGTCAGTATGCCTTCGAAACTGTTGTCAAATTGATAGAGAATCATAAACCTTATAATGCATTTGTTTTCCACTAACCTTTTTCAGTCGGATGGGATGTGCTGCCGGTATCGGGCAGGCAATACCGGCTTTCCGTGCGGTGGTGCCTGACTGTGTCGGTCTTCCTGCAAAGATACGCAAATTTTTTATTTTCGGTTTTCTGGCCTGTAGCGGGCGGCTTGTAAAAGAATAGCCACATTATCCTATCTGAATAGTATTAAAATTTTTCCATATAGTATAAAAAAATACAGTGATAGTTGTGAAAACGATGGATTATCCGCTTGTCGCATTCTGGCAGACTTGCAATATTCTTATCTATTTCACTATCTTTGTCTTAGTTAGGAAATGATTACTGTAGGTATAAAAGACTGGTTTTCAGAGGTGGGGAGTTTTTATACTCGTGAAAATCATGTTTGATCTGGGGTTTGAGGAAAAAAATAAATGTGAAAATATTTTTTCTTTGTAGTAGGTTTTATTGTTACATTTGGATCAACTAACAAATAACGACATGGTCAATAAATTTTTTTATTTGGGAATACTTTGCGGATGTCTGATATTTTGTGCCAGCAGTTGCCGGAACACCCAGAAAAAAGGTGAATTGCCTTTGACATCCTCGGAGCAGTTGGTTTTGGAATGGGAATCTTCTCTTCGGGACGATTATGCGCATTTCTCACAGCAGTTGGACAGTATACTGCCTTTGCTGGATGACAGCCTGTTTTATTGTCGGGGACTGATTCTGAAGTCCAGGGCAAAGATGTTCCTGGCCGATCACGACTCTGCCCTTTGGTATCTGGACCGGGTCAGAGATTTTTGCGCCGATAAGGATACCACTGATGCGGATATCCGTTTCCTGTATTCCCGCGTATATAATATGAGGGGAAATGCCCTGGCTCGTTTTTCGTTGGTTGATTCTGCCCGAAATGAATTTATCAGGGCTTACCAGTGGTGTCTTCCTTATTCCGGGAAAAAGGATTTGCTTAATGTCAGCATGAACATCGCTGATGCCTATGTGCGCGGGGGCCGGTTCGACCAGGGAGCTTTGTGGTACCGGAGGGCCCTGGCGTTTGCGGATTCGTTGCAGATGCCCGATCAGGAGCGCTTCCCTATTTACTATGGACTGGCACAGGTGAACATGGAATTGCGGGATTTTGCCCGTTGCGACTATTATTACGACTTGGCTGGCAGTTATTATGATAAGATGAGTGTCTATGAAAAGCATGTCTACTTGAATAACCGGGGAAACTCATATTATTATCGTCAGGATTATCAGACTTCTTTTGAATACTTCCGAAAAGTACTTCGCTTGTTGGACGGACGTCCGGAGTTCGAATTTGAACGGAACCTGGCAAAGGTGAATTTGGGGGATCTTTTCCTTTCTACGGGGCAGTTGGACTCTGCGGCATATTACCTGGATCAGTGTCACGGTTTTTTCAAGCAGATGAATAACAACAGTGCGTTGTATTATATCGATACGCAGCTCATCAAACTGGCTCTGGAACAGAATAACCTGGCACTGGCCCGTGAGCGAATGAAGCAGGCGGTGACTCCTTCTTATGTAGAACCTAATATGCTTCACATCCGCAATCAGCACTTGCAGCAGTATTTCGAGAAAATGGGTGATTATAAGAAGGCTTATGAATATCAGACGCTGAACCAGCATATCGATGACTCTATCCGCAGCGGAAGAATCAAGATGAGGGCGGCAGAAATTGCGCTTCGTTACCGTCAGGACAGTACGCTTCTGCGTACCGAACTGTTGTTGAACCAGAAACAGAACGAGGTGCTTCGTCTGAACCAGTGGATATATATAGGTGGTGCCGGCATCCTGTTGCTGGCGGCAGGGGGCGTCATCTGGTTTCTATATTGGAAAAGGAGGAGGGACGCGGAGGAATGGAACATGAGGATGGCAATCACTTCCCTGAAACTGGAAAACGTAAGAAACCGTATTTCTCCTCATTTCATATTCAATGTACTGAGCAGGGAGGCCGTACTCCAATCGGGGAAAAAGGAAAGCCAGAATCTGATGAATCTGGTGAAGCTTATACGGAGTAATCTTGATTTGACCAACAGCCTGTCGGTCACTTTGTTCGATGAACTGGACTTTGTCAAGACTTACGTGAAACTGGAAGAAAGAAGTCTGCAGCCCGATTTCCAGTTCCTGGTACATGTGGAGGAAGTGGATGTGAAGTCCCTGCAGGTACCTACCATGCTGCTGCAGATACCTACCGAAAACGCGGTCAAGCATGCGTTGAGGATGAAGGAAGGAAAGAGAAGACTTTGGATCAATATTGTAAGAATTGGAAACTGTGTGGAAATGATGGTGCGTGACAACGGAGGAGGTTTTGTTGAACACAGTGCGGCACACGGCACCGGAACGGGAATGCGGGTCGTTACACAGACCATCCAGCTGCTGAATCTTTATAATCGCCACCCCATTCTGATGGCTGTCAACAACGTGGAAGTGGAAGGCGGAGATATCGGTTGTGAGGTACGTTTTTCAATTCCGATGGATTATTCTTATCAGTTAAAAAAAGAAAAGAAACATAGATATGGAGAGAAATTATAAGGTCCTGATTATTGATGACGAGGAAGGGGCCATTGAGAATCTGATATTGTGCTTGAAGCGTTATCCGTTTCTTACGGTAGAGGGAACGGCAAAAAACGGAAAGAGTGGAATAAAACTTCTGGACAAGGTACATCCCGACTTGCTTTTCCTGGATGTGGAACTGCCGGATATGGAAGGCATGGATTTGCTGCTACAGATTAAGGATACGCTTTCCTGGAACATGAAGGTGGTGTTCTATACGGCATACAACAAGTATGTGATCGATGCCTTGCGTTCTTCGGCATTCGATTTCCTGCAGAAGCCGGTCGACAAGGATGAACTGCATACGGTGGTTTCCCGTTTCATAGAGAATGAAAGCGGGAGCGGCGGTGAGCGGATTGCACAGACAGAAGTGGAGAAGCCGTTTCTGATTGTGACCCCGACGGGCGACCTGCGCTTTTTGCGTGCTTCCGAAATCGGGTATTTCCGCTATTTGTCGAACCGCAAGATTTGGGAGGTAGTGCTTGCCAACGGTCATTTTCTGCCTTTAAAACGGAATACGAAGGCCGAACAGCTCTGCTCGTTCGATCCGATGTTTGTGCAGATTCACCAGTCGTATATCATCAATATGCACTATCTGCTGATGGTTCAGGATAATCATTGTGTGATGTATCCTCCTTTTGACCATATTGATGAACTGACGGTTTCAAAGAAATACAAAAAGGAAATCATGGAAAGATTTTGTCAACTTTAATTGGAAAATTTCAGGGGAAATATCTGATGGGCAAGTCCGCCGGGTTTATGAGATATTGAATAAAAAAAAGAGTTGATAATCTCATTTTTCTTTACGATAGGATAGTTTTTTTAGTTGATAGTCTATATTATTATGTTAATAAATTTTTATTTAAAATATTTTAAGTATCTTTGCGTAAAAATAAATTAACAAAGTTAAGTAGTATGATGAATTGTAAAAAGGTTTTATTGATTTGTGCAAGTTTATTGGTTGGGGAATTTGCTCATGCACAGTATTTGCGGACTTCTTATTTTATGGAAGGAACGTCTTCACGTTTGCAGTTGAATCCTGGTTTACAGCCGATGAGAGGCTATTTTAACTTTCCGGTAGCAGGTTCTTTCAACGTAGGTGCTTCTTCAAATGTATTGGGAACTGAAGATATTATCGATATTCTGGATTCTGGTTCTAACCTGTTTACCAACGATGCATTGTATAGTCGTCTGAAGACTGACAACCGCCTGAATGTGAATCTGAATACGGATATTTTGTCTTTCGGTTGGTATAAGGGTAAAAATTTCTGGACCTTTAACGTAGGTCTGCGGACTGATATCGGGGCTTCAATCCCTAAGAATATGTTCGATTATTTGCGTAACGCTGACCAGTTGAGCACTACAAACCTCAAGGGAGAAATTTCTAACATGACCCTCGATGTCAATGCATATGCTGAAGTCGGATTGGGATATTCACGTGCCATCAATGACCGCTTGACAGTGGGTGGACGTGTAAAAGTTTTGCTGGGATTGGCAAATGCTCAGCTCGATGTGGATCAGTTCTCTGTAGATATGAATCTTCCGGAAAATCCGGAAAATCCCGATAGCTGGAATGCCGGACAGCAGTATCATGCAAACGTAGCTTCTCATGCTCATGTAACTACTACCATGAAGGGGGGAGGCTTGAGCTTCTCTCAGGATGGAAATAAGATTGACGGTTTTGACTTTGACTTCGATAATTTCGGAATTGCCGGTAAGGGATTCGGTATCGACTTGGGTGCCAGCTACAAACTCTTCGACAACGTGACTTTGTCGGCTGCTGTGCTCGACCTGGGCTTCCTGAAATGGGATGCTTCATGTACTACCGTGGCAACTTCCGATCAGAACGAACAGATTACAATCGACCAGAACAATTATACTGAGTATGTTGACGGTGACTTCCTGAGCCTGGAACGTTTCAACCTGTCGAAAGACGAAGAAGCTGTTTCTGACAGAAAGGTTAAACTGGCTTCTACAGTGTTGCTGGCCGGTGAATACGCTCTCTTCAACAACAAACTGAGTGTGGGTGCTATGTATACTGCACGCTTTGTACAGCCTAAGACATTGAACGAACTTACTTTCTCGGCTACTTTCCGTCCGAAGAACTGGTTCAATGCAGCTGTCAGCTACTCACCGATTCAGTCAAGCGGAAAATCTTTGGGTGTAGCCCTGAAGTTTGGTCCGTTGTTTGTGGGAACCGACTATATGTTCTTTGGATCTAACTCAAAGACTGTAAACGGTTTCGTCGGAATCTCATTCCCGTTGGGAAAGAAGAGAAGCGAGACAATCTAAATTTTTTCTCTCTTATATAGTTAGGTAGAAAGGTACCTTGATTTTATTACAGCGGTTTTTGTTAATTGAGGTACTTATAAAGAGGAAGGCTCTACAATCCTGGTGAATAACCCTGTCTGTCTTTTTAATGTTCACCCGGAGGCCTTCCTCTATTTTTTTATCCGATAGTAAGGGATTTCATCTCTTCTCCCTTCAGATTATATACGGTAACAGTTCCGTTTTCATAGACTGCAAATGTTTCGGTATTCCCTCCTTTCGGAAAGGTAACCGATCCGGTATTGCAGACGGTCGTACCGTCTTCCTTTTTTTCCAGTTTCCACAGATGGGTGTGTCCATAGAAGATGCAGTCGTGCTTTCCCAGCGGCATCTTTTCCTCGTGGTAGATATGGCCGTGAGTCAGGAAGAGTTTCTTTCCGTTATCGACTACCAGCGCATAATCGGCCAGGATAGGGAAGTGCAGCAACATCTGGTCCACTTCCGAGTCGCAGTTGCCCCTTATCGCAATGATGCGGTCGGACATCTCATTCAGTCTTCTTGCTATTTCCTGTGGGTTGAGGCCTTCCGGAATCCGGTTTCTAGGACCATAGTTCAAGATATCTCCCAGAATCAGCAGCATGTCGCAACCCTGCTTGTCAAAGAAATCCAGTACACTCTCCAATGCCGGCAGAGAGCCGTGGATGTCGGATACAATCAAATATTTCATCTTTTTCCTATTTGTGTGGGTTAGTATTTTACGGTAAAAGTAAGAAGATTTGGGGACATTTCCTCCCGGACGGTCATTCTTTTCCTTCCCCTTCCGGCAGGCATCCCTTTATTTCCCCTTTTTACGGCCTGTACGCTTCAGATACCCGACGGGCGGATATTTGCCTTCATGCCGTTCATGCCCAGAAAAAAAGCGGCTGGAGAAGGCTCTCCAACCGCTTTCGTTATTTATCAGGATAATTTTCTATGCGTAGGAAATTATTCTTCGTTGCTCCAATCCATTGCAGCCATACGCTTGTAAGAAGCATAACGTTTCTTAGCCATGTCTTCGCAAGCAGCAAACAGGTCAGCAGCTTCAGCAGGATACTGTTTCATTACAGAAGCGAAACGAACTTCGCCCTTCAGATAATCCTGGAAACCTTCCCAGTTCGGTTCCTTAGAGTCGAGTGAGAACGGATTCTTACCTTCTTCTTCCAGAGCCGGGTTGAAGCGCCACAAGTGCCAGTAACCGCATTCTACAGCCTTAGCCTCTTCAGCCTGAGATTTACCCATACCGGCTTTCAGACCGTGGTTGATACATGGAGCGTAAGCGATTACCAATGACGGACCTGGATAAGCTTCAGCTTCGCGGATAGCCTTCAAAGTCTGAGCCTGGTCAGCACCCATTGCAATCTGAGCTACGTATACATAACCGTAAGTAGTGGCAATCATACCCAGGTCTTTCTTGCGTACGCGCTTACCAGAAGCGGCAAACTTAGCGATAGCACCCAGAGGAGTAGCCTTAGAAGACTGACCACCTGTGTTAGAGTAAACCTCAGTATCCAGTACCAGGATGTTAACGTCTTCGCCAGAAGCAATTACGTGATCCAGACCACCGTAACCGATATCGTAAGAAGCACCGTCACCACCGATAATCCACTGTGAGCGTTTTACCAGATAGTCTTTGAATTCAGCGATAGTAGCGCAGTAAGAGCATTTGTCTTTTGCAGCTTCTACCAGCGGAATGATCTTTTCAGCAGCAGCCTTGCTCTTGTCAGCATCGTTGCGGCCTTCAATCCATTCCTGGAATGCTTCTTTGTATTCTGCTGGAGTACCTTCTGCAGCGATAGCAGCCTTCATAGCTTCTTCCAGACGGTTGCGCAGTTTCTTGTTAGCCAATTCCATACCCAGACCGAATTCGCAGAAGTCTTCGAACAATGAGTTTGCCCAAGCCGGACCCTGACCCTTTTCGTTAGTAGTATAAGGAGTTGAAGGAACTGAACCAGAGTAGATAGAAGAACATCCGGTAGCGTTAGCAACCATTTCACGGTCACCGAACAACTGAGAAATCAGTTTTACGTACGGAGTTTCACCACAACCAGAGCAAGCTCCAGAGAACTCGAACAACGGAGTAGCGAACTGAGAGTTCTTCACGTTAGCCTTGATGTCTACCAGGTGCTGTTTTGACTTCACGTTGTCAGCGCAGTAAGTCCAGTTAGCAGCTTCACCCAACTGAGTTTCAAGCGGCTTCATAGTCAGCGCCTTGCCACCCTTCTTCGGGTTGCCCGGACATACGTCAGCACAGTTACCGCAACCCAGACAGTCGAGAACGTCTACCTGTACACGGAATGTCATGCCGTCGAACTGCTTACCTACAGCCTTCAGAGTAGTGAAGTTAGCGCCAGCCTGTTCGTTAGCGTCGAGTACGAACGGACGGATAGCAGCGTGAGGACAAACGTAAGCACACTTGTTACACTGGATACAAGTTTCAGGATTCCATTCCGGAACGAATGCAGCTACACCACGTTTTTCGTATTTAGCTGTACCCTGATGCCAAGTACCGTCTTCGATGCCCTTGAATGCAGAAACCGGCAGCAAGTCACCGTCCTGAGCATTGATCGGACGAACTACTTCGTTGATGAATGCAGGATCGTTGTTGGCAGCAGCAGCTTCTACTTCCAGAGTAGCCCATGCCGGATCTACAGTCAGCTGTTTGTATTCACCACCACGGTCAACAGCTGCGTAGTTCTTGTTGACTACGTCTTCACCCTTCTTACCGTAAGACTTCACGATGAACTTCTTCATCTGTTCTACAGCCAGATCAACAGGAATTACGCCTGTGATACGGAAGAATGCAGACTGCAGGATAGTGTTGGTACGGTTACCCAGACCGATTTCCTGAGCAATCTTAGTTGCGTTGATATAGTAAACAGTAATGTTGTTTTCAGCGAAATACTTCTTCACTTTGTTCGGCAGGTTCTTAGCCAGTTCTTCACCTTCCCAGATAGTGTTCAGCAAGAAAGTACCGTTCTTACGCAAACCGCGAGTTACGTCGTACATGTGCAGGTAAGCCTGTACGTGGCAAGCTACGAAGTTCGGAGTATTTACCAGATAAGTAGAGCGGATCGGATGATCACCGAAACGCAGGTGAGAACAAGTGAAACCACCTGACTTCTTAGAGTCGTATGCGAAGTAAGCCTGGCAATACTTGTTAGTGTTGTCACCGATGATTTTTACTGAGTTCTTGTTGGCACCTACTGTACCGTCAGCACCCAGACCGTAGAACTTAGCTTCGAACATACCTTCGCCGCCCAGTGCGATTTCTTCTTTCTGAGGCAGAGAAGTGAAGGTTACGTCGTCTACGATACCTACAGTGAAGTGATCTTTCGGCATCGGCAGTGCCAGGTTTTCAAATACAGCCAGAATCTGAGCCGGAGTAGTATCCTTAGAACCCAGACCGTAACGTCCACCTACGATAAGCGGAGCATTTTCCTGTCCGTAGAAGCATTCTTTTACATCGAGGAACAAAGGTTCGCCGGTTGCACCCGGTTCCTTAGTACGGTCGAGTACTGCAATACGCTTAGCAGTAGCAGGAACAGCAGCCAGGAAGTGCTTAGCAGAGAACGGACGGTACAAGTGTACAGATACCAGACCTACCTTTTCACCGTTAGCTACCAGGTGGTCGATTGCTTCGCGGGCAGCTTCTGTTACAGAACCCATAGCGATGATTACGCGTTCAGCGTCTTCAGCACCGTAGTAGTTGAACAGACCGTAGTTACGTCCTGTAATCTTGTTGATTTCGTTCATGTATTCTTCTACGATAGCAGGAACTGCATCATAGAACGGATTGCAAGATTCTCTGTGCTGGAAGAAGTGATCCGGGTTTTCAGCCATACCGCGAGCCACCGGTTTGTTAGGTGACAATGCACGTTCACGGAATTCAGCCAGAGCCTTCTGGTCTACCAGCGGAGCCAGGTCTTCGTTTTCCAGCATTTCAATCTTCTGGATTTCGTGAGAAGTACGGAAACCGTCGAAGAAGTTGATGAACGGAACGCGAGATTTAATTGTTGACAAGTGAGCCACACCGGCCAGGTCCATAACTTCCTGTACAGAACCTTCGCACAACATGGCAAAGCCAGTCTGGCGTGCAGACATCACATCCTGGTGATCACCGAAGATACACAGTGCATGAGAAGCCAGCGTACGAGCTGATACATGGAATACACATGGCAAGAACTCACCTGCAATTTTATACATGTTAGGGATCATCAGCAGAAGACCCTGAGAAGCAGTATAAGTAGTTGTCAATGCACCCGCCTGAAGAGAACCGTGTACTGCACCGGCAGCACCACCTTCAGATTGCATTTCCTGAACCAAGACAGTTTCGCCGAAGATGTTTTTACGACCTGCGGCTGCCCATTCGTCTACATATTCAGCCATTGTAGATGACGGGGTGATAGGGTAGATAGCTGCAACTTCTGAGAACATATATGAAATATGTGCTGCAGCCTGGTTACCATCACAAGTGATGAATTTTTTTTGTTTAGTCATACAATTACTAATTTTTTATTAGGTAATAAAGTCATTTTATTCTTTCAATCAGGCACACCGGGAATCAGTACAGGAAGCCGAAGAGCCAGAGCGGAATCTGGTTGCCGTGTCCAAGCTCTGTCTTGTGCATGGCGTAATAGACATTCGGATTGCTCTTGAACTTCGCCCCTTCCGTGCAGATCCTGAAATGGATGTTTCCGTCTACAAGGAAAGAAGTTCCCTTTTCCCCTTTGTTGACCTTATGGTCCTTCCACATGGTGTTCACGAAGAACGTTTCCAGTACGTCCTGTTCCTCCACCTTCACCGGGTAGATGCTGTACATCAGGTTGGTGTTGTGCATCATGATCTTCGACGGCTTCTTGGGGAATACCTCTCCCTGCGGATATACCATGTTGATCAGTCGTGCATCGGCCAGGTATTTGATGTAATTCATCACCGTAGCCCGGGAAGTCTGTATCTCTGCGGCCAGCTGACTCACGTTCGGAGCCACCGGACCGTCCACTGCCAACAAATATAATAATTTTTTGATTTTGGAAAGATATTTCAGCTCGATTTGTTTTATCAGCAGAATATCTACCTCAATCATCATGTTCATGGTTTTCAGCAGGTTTTCCGAAAAGTTCCGTTTTTCCAGGAAGAACGGATAGAAACCATGATGGATATAGTCCTGAAAGTAATTGAGCGGGTTGATGTGCGGCAATATGGTCTTGGCAATGTGCTCATGATTGTTCAGGATTTCTTCCAGACTGTATGCCGAGAAATGATTGCCGGTCTGCAGGTTCAGGAACTCGCGGAATGAGAATCCGCGCAGGTTGTACGAATGCACAATCCCGTTCAGTTCCGGGTTTTCGTCCTTCAGACGCATTACCGACGAACCGGTGAAGACAATTTTCAGGTTCGGATACCGTTCGTAGCAGGTACGCAGGTCGTGGCTCCAGTCGGGCAACTTGAATACCTGGTCAATGAGCAGCACTTTTCCGCCGCGCTTGACGAACTCCCCTGCAAAATCCACCAGACTATATTGTGAGAAATAGAAATTATTCATGTTCACAAACAGACAGGAGCGGTCGGTTCCATACTTTTCCTTTGCATATTGCAGCAAAAAGGTAGTTTTGCCTACGCCTCGTGTTCCCTTAATTCCTATCAGGCGGGCACTCCAGTCTATCTCGTCCATCAAGTCCCTGCGCACAGGGGCATTGGTGTGTTCAACCAAGTAGTTATGTGTTCGGTAAAATGCTTCCATGAATCTCTGTTTCTTGATGCAAAGATACGAATACTTCCTTAAATTGCAAACTGGAGTTGGCAAATTTTATGTTGTGTGTACGGTTTTTTTCTCCGGTTTCCCGAGGGACTTCCGCCTTGTGTAAACTGCTTCTGTGTGAGTGTTTTTCCTGAAATCTGTGTATCTTTGCACGAGGAAATGTAGGAGAATTATGACTGCTGAAATTTATTTGTTCAATCCGGAAAACGACATGGCGCTGGCCAATTTTACACCTTATTATAAGGTTGCGTCGGAAATTATGCGTATGAAGCACGACCTGGAAATGCTTCCGGCCTGGTTTGCACCGTCGGGGAGCCGGGTCCGGGTAGGCGACATTCCGGAAACTGCGGAATATGCTGCCTGTCTGGCGGAGTGGGGAATCCGCCTGCCGGTGGGCTGGACCGGAGAGTGGGAGGATGCTCCTTATGTGCCGTGGGGATGGAACCCGGCACTGCTGCACACGCTTCGTACGGCTGGTGTTCCTGAGCAGCGGCTGCTGACCGACAGGCAGATGCGTCTGCTGCGTGAACTCTCGGGCAGGGAGACGGGCCGCAAGGTACTGTACCGTCTGAAGCCGTTGGAGGGAGTGTGCGGTGAGTCGTGGGTCTGCCGTTCTTCGGAGGAAGTCTGTTCTCACCTGGACCGTCTGGGACAAGTCATGCTGAAAGCTCCCTGGTCGGGAAGCGGAAGGGGAGTGATGAAGGCAGGTCCGTCCGACTGGAATGCTTCCCTGCAGGGATGGGTGCAGCGGATTATCCGTACACAGGGAGGAATCATGGTCGAACCGCTTTATCAGAAGTCCTGTGATTTTGCCATGGAGTTTTATGCGGACGGCAAAGGGCAGGTGAACTTTGCCGGATATTCTTTGTTTGATACCGACGAGCACGGCAATTACAAGGGCAACTTTCTGCTGCCGGATGCGGAAATTGTCCGTTCGCTGACAGCATGGGTGTCTCCGCATACGCTGGATACCGTCCGCGAGGCCTTGCTTGCCGAACTGTCTGCCCTGCTCGGTACGGCGTACCGGGGGTATCTGGGGGTGGATATGATGATTTGCCGGATAGGGGAGAACTGGCAGGTGCATCCCTGCGTGGAAATCAATCTCCGGATGAACATGGGGGTGGTTTCACGGCTGTTCTTCGACCGCTGGATGGATCCGCTGGTACGGGGAAAGTTTGTGGTGGAGCATTACTTTGTGGATGGCGAGGCACTGGAGGCTCATCACCGTCTTCTGGAATCCTGTCCCCTCAGTATACGGGATAACAGAATGACCGGGGGCTATCTTTCATTGACACCGGTCGCCCGTGAGACCCGTTATCAGATTTATGTGCAGGTATCTGCGCCGGCATCGCCGGAAACGGCCGAAGGCTGATTTCTTTTCCCTCTTTTTTTGTTTCGTATTTTTAGATTATGCGGACGACTTTTCCTGTCCGCTGATAGTATCACCCTCGTGCGGAAGTTGCCGGACCTCCGCACGAGGGTTTTCCGACTTCCGTATGCAAGTCGGCCGACCTGCATGCGGAGGTCGGAGATTCCATACCGGTGGTGACCTGATTCTTACAATAAGTTTTCCGGATCCGAATACGGCAAGTACATAAAAAAAACTTGCCCGAAGATACGTGGTCCGTATCCTCGGGCAAGCCCTTATCTTGTGAAGGAAAGCTTCAATTCACTCTCCTCTTTATTCACCTGTTTTCGTGACTCCTGATTAGAAGTACAGATAACGCTGGTCTACGATTTTTGCCTTGTCGCGCAAGTCATAGATGCACTGTCCTGCATAACGTGCTGCCATGTTAGACAGAGTAGCTTCTTCTGTTTTTGCGTCGAATTTCTCAGCACTGTTTTCCTTGTTGTAAACCTGAATCATGTACACACCGGCATTACCCTTGATCGGGGCTGAAACCTTGTTGACTTCAGTCTTGCTGGCGTATGCGCTGATAGCCGGTTCGCTGGCACGTGCTACAGAGATGTAGGCAGGAGCTGCGAAAGTAACGTGTTTAACGCTGTCGCTGACTGCATCCTTCAGACCTTTCACCTGATCCAGGCTAGTGAATCCGTTCATCTGAGCCATGATCTGTTCAGCCTTCTTGTCGCGGATGATTTCAGCTTTCAGCATGTCAGACACCTTGTTGATGCTGGTGTATCCGGCTTTGTTGATGCTCTGCAGTGCCACTACCATCATGTGGTCGTTCTCACCGCATTCGAAGAGCGGAGAAACCTGTCCTTCTTTTGCATCGAATACCCATTTCAGTGCTTCGCGAGTAGATTTCACACCACCTACGTAGTGTTCGTCGCTGCGGAAGTTAGCACGCGGCATCAGTGTATAACCGGCTTCTTCTGCGTTCTTTTCCAGGTCGGCCAAAGTAGTGTTCTGTGCTACGAACTGACTGAAATCGTTGTATGCCTTGTTGTAAGTTTCCTTGCTGAATTCTACCTGACGTTTTACGACAGCCACTTTGTATTTGTCTTTGTTGGCTTTCTTGTTCATAACCTGCAGGATGACGTTAGCCTGTCCGATCTTCAGGTTAGTCAGTTCATTTACCGGCTGTGAGATGATAGCATTGATGAACTTCACGTATTCAGCATCCAGGCTGGCACCTTCCCAGCTCTGAGCGTTCACCCATGAAGCTTCTCCGGTCTGTCCGTATTTCTTAGCCAGTTCAGCGAAGTCTGCACCGCCCTTGATGGCATTGAAGATACTGTCAGCCAATGAAGCTGTCTTTTCTTCAGTGTCGGCTGCTACCTGAATCTGACGCAACTGGATAGAGTCAGGAGCGGTAGTCTTGGCAATCAGCTTGAATACGTTGTATGAATCATCGGCCTGGTTGTAGTAAGGACCGTAGATATCGTTTACAGAAGTAGAGTCCAGACGGCTGGCTACATCCGACGGCAATACGCTCTTGTTGACAGGGATGTCTGCATAAGCTACAGAAGAACCTGTAGAGCGGATGAAAGTCGCATAGTTGTCAGTAGTAGCTGCAAGCTGGCTGCTGAATTCAGTAACTTCGTCCTGAACAGCCTTTCTGTCGGCTTCCGACGGAGTGACACGTACATCGATGTATTTGATGTCGCGTGTTTCAACCGGCTGCTTGAAGAGTTCTTTTCTTTCTTCGTACAGTTTCTTGATCTCATCGTTGGATACAGTCACTGTAGAGTCGCTGATAGAAGCGTAAGGAATACCTGCCAGCAGCAAGTCTGACTGTGCAGTACGGCCGTTGAAGGCATCTTCTGCAGCAACCGGATTTGAAATCAGTGATTTGGCAATCAGGCTCTGGTATTTCTCAGCCAATACAGACTGCTTCAGTGTCTTTTCGATGAAGTTCCAGAAATTGTTCATCTTTTCGTAGTATTCTACATACTGAGCCGGCATCTGAGTAGTGTTCAGGTTAGCGTAGTCTACCAGGAACTTCTTCAGCATATCTTTGTCGAATCTGCCGGTCTGCGGATTGCGGAACGGAGTCTGCATCAGCAACGGATTGGTTCCTTCGTCAATGATGGCCTGCAATTCCTTGTCTGTAACCTTCAGACCCAGTTTTTCTGCCTCGCTGGCAATGAGCTGGTTGGTTACATAAGTATTCCATACCTGATCCTTGATGTTGGTCAACTGATCTTCTGTCAGTGAATTCAGTCCGTTAGTCAGTTTGATTACCTCACTGAACTCGTCCACCATCTGTTGATAATCCTGGGCAGAAAGTGCTTGTCCGTTCACTTCTCCCACGTCTTGTCTGCCTTGGTGCGGCTGGAGGATTCTCCAGGCATCGCCTGCAATGAAGGCGAAGAGGGCAAGACCGATTACAATGACCAAAAGAGGTCCTTTGCTTCTAATAGTTTGTAAAGTTGCCATTTAAATTTTATTATTTTGTTTATTGTTTTTTTTCTTTAGCGCACGAAGATACAAAAAATGTGTTTAGTAGGCTCCTTTTTTGATAAAAAAAATAGTTTCCTTATCCAAAAGGAGATTTTTGTCACGGTTTATTCTTTGATTTTCATTTTTACGAGTTCGATTTTCGTAGCCGTTACCTTGATGATGGTAAACTGGAGTTTCTGTACGGTAATGGTTTCGTGTGCCTTCGGAATGCTCTGATAGCTGTGCAGGATCAGTCCGCCGATGGTCTGGTATTCGTCGCTTTCCGGAATATCCAGGTGAAACTCTTCGTTGGCCTTTTCAATCTCCAGTCGTCCGGAGAAGATGTATTCGTTCTCCTTGATCTTCTTGGCGATGGTGGAGTTGGTGTCGTGTTCGTCTTCGATGTCACCGAAGATTTCCTCTACCAGGTCTTCCATCGACACGATTCCCGAGGTACCTCCGAACTCGTCGACTACCACGGCCAGTGAGCGTTTCTGCTGCATGAGCCGTTTCATCAGCTTGTGGGCTCCCATGGTTTCCGGAACGATGGGCAGGGTACGGATGTTCTGCTGCCAGTCTTCCGAAGTCTGGAACATTTCCGAAGAATGTATGTATCCGATGATGTTGTCGATGTTTTCCTTGTACACGATGATCTTGCTGATACCGTTTTCGATGAAAGTCTCCTTCAGCGTCTCGAGCGGCGTATTCTGCTCCACCGCAATGATCTCGGTACGCGGCACCATACAGTCGCGGATTTTTATGTTGGAGAAATCGAGTGCATTCTTGAAAATCTCGATCTCGGGATTGATTTCCTCCTGGTTGTCCGATTCGTTGATGCTGCTCTGGATGAAATGATCCAGGTCCACTTTCGAAAATGCCTTGTCCGTTACCTCCTTGTTGATGCGTGTGCCTGTCAGCCACAGCAGACCGGTCGACAGCATGGAAGCGAATTTGCTGATAGGGTAGAGCACGACATAGCAGATGAACGTCGGTATGGCGAAAAAATACAAGGTCGCGTTAGGGTTGATCTTGAAAAGGGTTTTGGGAAGGAACTCACCCGTCACCAGGATGATGGCCGTAGACAGAATGGTCTGTATGAATACCAGTACGGCTTCATTCGAAAAGATTCCCCCCAGCAGGTAGTCTTCGATGAGATGGGCCATCCATATACCATAAATAACCAGTGCGATGTTGTTCCCCACCAGCATGGTAGAGATAAAGTTGTTGGGGTTGCGGTAAAAGATGGACAGAATATGGGTCGACAGACTGTTGTTTCTCCCCATTTCAAAACGAAGTTTATTTGAAGAAACAAAGGCAATTTCCATTCCCGAGAAGAAAGCGGAAAAAGCCATTGAGATAAGCAGGTTTATAATGAGTCCCATAGATGATTGGTACGAATTTTCTATTGTTTGCCGGTAGTATCTGCCGGAGCGGTATCCTCTACTGTAAAGATACCTGTGTTGTTGAATATCTGGTATTCAGTCATTTGCTGGTTTGATTCAAAACCATATCCCGTCAGAATCTTGTCGGGCTGCTCGATCCGTATGAAACGGTCGGAGTAGATTTTTTCTTCTTTCTGGTCCCAGTACATCAGTTCCGTATCGAACTGGTCGCCCCGCTGGCTGCGGATATGTACGTTACTCAGCAATTTCCATAGTTTTTTCTGTTCGTAATAATAGGCGGTATCGGCCTTTATGCTGGCATCCAGATTGAACAAAGTATCGAACTTCTCGAGATAGATGCCTTTCTCGAAAGCCCAGTAGGGAGAGTCGACCTGACTGTAGATTTCCCATTCGGCAGTGATAATCTTATAACGTATCATTCCCGAGTCGGAAATATAGGTAGTTACTCCCTCTGTCAGCATGTCGGGGATAACCTGAGTGGTGTCAATGGCTGCCGCCAATTCTTTCTTCTTTCCGCATGCCGGTAACAAAAGAAACATAACAGTTGCCCAGATGGCAACTGTTATGCTTAAAGGAATCAAATTCTTTTTGTTTTTATGTGTATATGACATAAAAATGATTATCTGATTTTAGTCGTTTCTCCAATCCAGCCACCGATGTTGACAGTATCACCTTTCTTCAATCCCAGGAAGAACAGGTCTTCGTCTTTAGGAGTATATCCTGAATAGATACCGATCAGTTTGTTGGCTTCTTCTTCTACGCTCGGGTCTACACTCTTGGCACGTGCCAGTTTGTCGAGTACTGCAAAGTAAGTACACTTGTTCATTGCAGCTTCATCGCTCCATGACGGACTTGCCGCATACATCTGAGCAATCAGGATGTATGACTTACCGCTGTTGGCGTTGAATGAGATAGCCTTGTTGGCGTACTGTTTAGCTCTTGAATACTGCTTCTTGCTCATCAGAACTACTGCAGCGTTGTAGCAGTTGTTTGCCTTTTCTACAGGATCCTGTTCCAGTTCGATAGCCTGGTCGAAGTAGTTAAGACTCTTTTCGATATCACCTTTCTTATAGTACATGTAACCGCATCCGGCAGCTGTTGCTGCAGTCGGTTCCATTGCGTGAGCGGCTTCTGAAGCTTCGAAATAAGCTTCTTCGTTAGTACATTTCAAGAGCTGCATGATAGAGATAACCTGCTTCAGGTATTCCAGGTTGCTCTTGTTCTGTGCTACTTTCGGGCCATAGATTGCCTGAAGGTTTTCACAAGTAGCTGTACCACTGTTGATGAAGTAAGCATCTACGTTGTCCTTCGCAATCTTCAGCATCTGCTGTTCGTTCTTCTTGGTTGCTGCCTTGAAAGCTGCATCTGCATATCCGGCTACAGCCAGGTAGTCCTGGATGAACTGTTCCTTGTGGTTAGGATCTACTTTCAGTTTTCTTGATGAAATATCCATCATATCCTGGAACATGAAGTAGTCAGAGTTTTCTTTTTCCATTTCCACTGCTTCCTTCACCATGTTGTAAGCCTGGTTAACGTCTACGTTCTGTCCTGAGAAGATGATGTAGTCGTGAGCCTTCATACCCAGGATAGCACCTTTGGTAGTTTTGGCTTTCACCAGTTTGTTCAGCTGGTCAAGGTATTTGATACGCTGGTCGTGAACGGCCATCAGTTCGTCCAGATATGCTTTCTGCTGCTTACCGTCTTTTGAACTTGCAATCAGTGCACGGAGAATCTTGGCACCGTTGGTATATGTACCTACCTGTGCAAACGGAGCTTCAGTGAAAACTGCTTTCCACGGAGTATATGCGTCCTTGAAGTTTTCCGTTTTTACATATTCAGTATAAATACTGATATTTTGCAGACAACGGATACTGTCCTGACCGTGTCCAAAACGAGAACCATCTTCTACTCCTTTCTGAGCAAAAGTTGCTGTTGCACCTACTGACAAAGCAAACAGCATTGTAAACATTTTCATTTTCATTGTATATCAATTTAGTTGTTCTTATGTGATAATTAGTTAACTTTCCATTTCATGAACCAGCGTTCATTGAATGTGAGTCCTATTTTAAGGACAAAACGGTTTTCAGACAACATGCCGGCCACCGAAGGGTTGACTTTGATGTACTGTCCGGTGATGTTCAATACGCTGTTTCGCTGGAACAGATACAACGGAAGTCCGAAACCGGCACTGATTCCGTATTCCGACGGTCCCTCATACTGTGGCAGTTTCAGGTAGGCCGTTGAATAATATCCTCCCACGCGGTATCTGATTCTCTTGAAGTAGTTTCTTCCTATCGGGTTCGGAGTAAATTCAGCTCCCGCTGCAATCTTTGAACGGTCCTTGTACAGTCCGGTCTGATTGTCGTATTTTACATCCGACCATTTCTGGAACGAATAATCCACTCCGGCAGTCAGGTTCTTTCCCCGGTTATAGGCTACACCCACTCCCAGTTTATGCGGTATTCCGTACGAATCCTCTATTGTCGTTTCGTTGCTGGCCGAATAGTTCTGGTTGTCGGTTACCTGTATGCCCTTTGTCTCCGTAGAGTTCAGGTTGTGTCCCAGTCCGTAAGTCACACCGAAGGTCAACTGGTCGGTCTTGCTCAGCGGCTGTGTATACTGGATACCGAAATCGGCTACGTAACTTCTTACATTAATCTTGTTGTAAATGTTCGTCTGGTCGCTGCTGGTGTTGAACCCGATGGCATTCTGATAACTGATGTTGCCATAGAGATAACCCGCGTTGACACCGACAGACAGGTTCTTCAGTACCTTTACTCCCAGTCCGGCCGTAATCTGCTGCAGGCCTCCGTCGCCGTAAAAGACGCTGGTTGCCGTTACGTCCTCACGTCCTGCAACCGCTCTCGACTGGCTGAAGTTATAACCCACCGTAGAGAAGGGGGTAAAACTGATGGCCATACCTATTCTCGGATGCAGTCTGAACTGCATGGCAAGGTAGTCGAAACTGGAATTCTGGGCGCTGCTCTTTATCCCGTTTTCCTGAAAGTTCGAACGCTTCAGGCTCATGCCCGCATCGAACATGAAAGACAGCGAATCGACAGAAGTGAATGAAGCCGGGTTCATCACATTGATATGTCCGCTGTTCCGTATTCCGTATCCGATACCGCCCATTGCGGCATTGTATGCGAATCCCTGATCCGACAATTCGCCCAGACCGTATCTTGTATAAGGAGAGTTAGAGCTTGATTGTGCAGCTGCCGTGGCAGATACCGCTATCATCAGTGCGCTCACAAGTACTTTGTTACTTAACATTATAATCCAATATTCTGTTTAAACCTTTCAATACTAAAAATCTGTCTGCAAATATGATACTTTTTAAGTTTGTATCAAAAGAAAATTTGTCTCCGCCAGTTAAAAAAACCAAAAGGTCCGGATATTTCTTCTTCATAAGGGTAATATAGCCGGTTATTTCGAATTCCATTCCTTTGATGACTCCGGCGCGGATAGCCGTTTCCGTACTGTATCCGAAGTCCGGAAGGTCTCCTCCTTTCTCAATCAGCGGGAGCTTGTCGCAGCAGGCGTTCAGGGCCTTGAAGCGGGTATATATTCCGGGGGAAATGTTGCCGCCCCAGTAATTCCCTTCTGCATCCAGAAATTCGTAGGTGAGGGCAGTCCCGGCATCAATCACCAGCAGGTTCTTGTGGGGGCATATGCTGTGGGCACCTACCACCGCAGCCAGGCGGTCCATTCCTAATGTCTCGGGTGTCTTGTATCTGTTCTGTATCGGAATCGGAGTCTTATGGGTCAGTTCCATGATGGGAATGTCAAGCGCCGAAAGCTGTTTGCGTATCGTATTGCTCAAGGTGATGACGGTTGCAATGATTCCCTGCGTGATGGGGTATTTGTGGCAAAGCATCTTCAGGCAATCCAGCGAGTGGTTCGAGCCTCGCAAAACCTCCATTACTTCTCCCTTATCATTGAATACGGCAAGTTTGGCCACCGTATTTCCTATGTCGATTATTAAGTTCACTTTCTTGTTTTTGTTTTTCTGGTTGCAAAGTAACGCAAAAAATAAATAGAAACAAATCATAATGTGGGATTTTATTAGATGGTGTCAATAATTCGCACTATTTTTGTGCCCGGATTAATGACAAATGGGTTTTGGAAAAAACGGCATGCTCTGCACTTTTTGCAGAAGTATGCGGATGTAAATAATCAAGTATATATATTTATGTGGAAAAATAAGCTTTTGGTGTGCATGCTCTCCCTGCTGCTGGGGTGGAATCTGCCGGCAACCGGACAGGACAGTATCCGTTTCAGTCTGCTGACCTGCGCTCCCGGACCGGAGATTTATGCGTTGTTCGGACATACGGCCATCCGTTATGAGAACTTCGACCGCAAGATTGACCTGGTGTTCAACTATGGCATGTTCAGTTTCAATACTCCGAACTTCATCATGCGGTTTGTGAAGGGAGAGACCGATTATCAGCTGGGCATTGTTCCTTTCAGGTATTTCGAGGCGGAATATGCCTTGCGCGGCTCCGACGTGTATCAGCAGGAACTGAACCTGACACAGACGGAGAAGGAGGACTTGCTGCACAGACTCGAAAGAAACTATTTGCCGGAAAACCGGACCTACCGTTATAATTACTTTTATGACAACTGTACGACTCGTGCCCGCGACCGCATCGAACAGAGCATTGCGGGGCAGGTGGTCTATGGAGACAGTCTGAACGGCCGTACGTACCGGAGTGTGGTGCACGAGTTCACTTCCGGAGCGGAGTGGAGCGAGTTCGGCATCGACCTCTGTCTGGGAAAGGAAGCCGATGAGGAGATTACCCAGCGTCAGCAGATGTTCTCTCCGTTTTACATGAAGCATTATGCGTCTCAGGCGCGTATTGTCGATGCCGAAGGGAAGACCCGTCCGCTGGTGCTTGCCGAAACAAAGATTGTACAGGGAGAGCCGGTAGAGGAGGTTCCTGAGTTTCCGCTTTCGCCGATGGCATGTGCTTCCCTGTTTCTGTTGCTCTGTGTGCTGATGGCATGGGGGCAGTGGAAGACGGCAAAGGCCTACTGGGGGTGGACGGCCTTCCTGCTTCTGTTGCAGGGGGTGGCAGGCTGCATCATTGCCTTCCTGTTTTTCTTCTCCATACACCCCACTGTGGGTTCGAACTGGATGCTGATGTGGCTCAATCCGCTGCCATTATGCTATCTTCCGGTTCTGGTGTATCGGGAGATAAAGGGGAAAAAAGATTACTATCACTGGGTAAATCTGGTATATTTAACACTTTTTATAGCTATTGTCCCGCTTTGTGGGCAAAAAATTAATTTAACAGTATTACCTTTGGCCCTCGGTTTGCTGGTTAACTCGGCAGCCTATGTATTAGTTTGGAAAAAGAAACAATGAAAGAACGCATACTCACATCCCTGATTACCGCTTTTGTGCTCGCCAATCTGCAGGCACAAAACGCGTCGCCTGTGCCTAAATTGGTGGTGGGGCTGACCATTGACCAGTTGCGCACCGACTACATCGAGGCATTTACGGCTTTGTATGGGGAGAGAGGCTTCAAGCGTCTGTTCAAGGAAGGCCGCGTGTACTGCAATGCGGAATACGATTTCAATCATCTGGACCATTCTTCTTCCGTGGCTTCCATCTATACCGGAACCACTCCCTATTACAACGGGGTAGTGGGTAATTACTGGATGGACCGCAATACGCTGCGCCTGGTGAAGGCTGTGGATGACCCTGCCTATATGGGTATCTATACCACGGAGAGTACTTCTCCGCAGCACCTGCTGGTGTCTACCTTGTCGGACGAGCTGATGGCAGCCAGTCAGGGTACGGCACATGTATATTCCATCGCTCCGATGCGTGAGATGGCGGTATTTGCGGCCGGACATGTGGCTAAAGGAGTATTCTGGCTGAATGATGCGACCGGCAAGTGGGCGGGTTCGACCTATTACGGGGATTTTCCGGAATGGGTGACTTCCTACAATGATCGTGACGGACTGGATTTCCGTATTTCGGATATGACGTGGGAACCGTATCTGCCGGTATCTTCGTACCGTTACATCACTTCGGCTGTCAAGCAGCTGACCTTCAAGCATCATTTCTTTGATGAACGTGCAGAGAAATACAAGAAATTCAAGACCAGTCCGTATGTGAACGACGAGGTCAACCGCCTGGTGGCCGAATGTCTGAACCGTACCGATATCGGACGTGACTGGACTCCGGATATGCTGGCATTGTCGTATTATGCCGGAAACTACGACCATAAGTCGACCGGCGAGTATGCCATGGAAATCCAGGACATGTATGTCCGTCTGGACAACAGCATCGGCGACCTGCTGGACCTTATCGACCGTAAGGTGGGGCTCGGAAATACGCTTTTCTTCATTACTTCAACCGGATTTCATGATCCGGAGCCTAAGGATGCGGATGTGTACAAGATTCCGGGCGGAGAGTTTCATATCAAGCGGTGCGGGGCCTTGCTGAATATGTACCTGATGGCCATCTACGGTCCGGGACAGTACGTGGAAAACTACTATGACCGTCATATCTACCTGAATCACAAGCTGATTGAGGAAAAGAAAATCAATCTTACGGAAATATTGAACCGCTCTTCCGACTTTATCGTTCAGATGAGCGGAGTGCGTTCTGTCTATTCTTCCCAGCGGTTGCTCCTGGGAGCCTGGACCCCTCGTATCGATAAAATCCGTAATTCTTTCAGTCCAAGCCGTTCGGGCGACATCTATGTAGAGGTCATGCCGGGATGGACGGTGGTGGACGAATATTCACAGACTGCAAAAGTGGTACGCGACAATTACGTATCCACTCCTCTCATATTCTTCGGCTTTAACGTGAAGCCGGAAACGCTGTATGTGCCCGTAAAAATATCTACCGTGGCTCCTACAGTCGCTCATTTTATGCGTATCCGGGCGCCCAATGCGGCGAATACAGCCCCTCTTATCGGAATTCGCAAGTAATTTACAGGTAAGTTTTAAGAGATAATCGGTAAACTTGGTTATCTTTGCAACAGTTTGGCAAGGCAAGAAGTGTCCGTTGCCGGCTGAGGACATGCAGCATGTGGAAGATTCCGTCATACTGCAGGTCGGGATTATAGTAACATGAATAATAATAAAAACAACAATATACAATGGGATTTAATGAATTTATAAGCAAACTTTTCGGGAACAAGGCTTCACGCGACATGAAGGAAATTCAGCCGTGGGTGAACAAGGTAAAAGAAGTGTATCCTGAAATTGCAAAGCTGAGTCACGATGAACTGCGTGCGAAAACGGAAGAACTGAAGAAATACATCCGTGAGTCGGCAGTAGAAGAGAACCGTAAAATTGAGGAACTGAAAGCGACCATCGAGTCTACGGATCTGGAAAAGCGTGAACCGATTTTCGCTCAGATCGATAAACTCGAAAAAGAGGTGCTGGACAAGTATGAAAAGGCATTGAACGATGTACTGCCTACTGCCTTTGCGATTGTAAAGGATACCGGCCGGCGCTTTGCAGAGAACGAGGAACTGGAGGTAACGGCAACGGATATGGACCGTCAGCTGGCTGCCATGGGAAAGGACTTCGTACGGATTGAAGGTGACAAGGCTATCTGGAAAAACCATTGGGTAGCGGGTGGCAACGACATGAAGTGGAGCATGGTACACTATGATGTACAGTTGTTCGGTGGTGTCGTTCTGCACCAGGGTAAGATTGCGGAAATGGCAACCGGTGAAGGTAAGACTTTGGTGGCTACCTTGCCTGTGTTCCTGAACGCACTTACTGGAAACGGTGTGCACGTGGTAACCGTGAACGATTACCTGGCTAAGCGTGACTCGGAATGGATGGGCCCGCTTTATATGTTCCATGGCTTGAGCGTAGACTGTATCGATAAGCATCAGCCGAACTCTGAAGCTCGTCGCCGGGCTTATATGGCCGATATTACTTTCGGTACCAACAACGAATTCGGTTTCGACTACTTGCGTGACAACATGGCCATCAGTCCGAAAGACCTGGTACAGCGCAAGCATAACTATGCGATTGTCGATGAGGTCGACTCTGTATTGATTGACGATGCCCGTACTCCGCTGATCATTTCAGGTCCGGTGCCAAAGGGCGACCAGCAGTTGTTCGAAGTACTCCGTCCGCTGGTAGAACGTCTGGTAGAAGCACAGCGCCGTTTGGCTACACAGTACCTGACCGATGCCAAGCGTCTGATTGCTTCGGATAAGAAGGAAGATGTGGAAGCCGGATTCCTGGCCCTGTTCCGCAGCCACAAGGCACTGCCGAAGAACAAGCCGCTGATCAAGTTCCTGAGTGAACCGGGTATCAAGGCAGGTATGCTCAAGACGGAGGAAATCTACATGGAGCAGAACAACAAGCGTATGCCTGAGGCAGTAGAACCGCTGTATTTCGTGATTGATGAAAAACTGAAGAGCGTAGACCTGACCGACAAGGGTGTGGACCTGATTACGGGTAACTCACAGGATCCGACATTGTTTGTGTTGCCGGATATCGCTTCTCAGCTTTCTGCACTGGAAAATGAAACCGGATTGAGCGACGAAGAGAAACTGGCCAAGAAGGATGAACTGATGACCAACTATGCAGTGAAGTCGGAACGTGTACACACCATCAACCAGTTGCTTAAGGCATATACGATGTTTGAAAAAGATACCGACTATGTGGTAATGGACGGTCAGGTGAAGATCGTGGACGAACAGACCGGTCGTATCATGGACGGACGCCGCTGGAGCGACGGCTTGCACCAGGCAGTAGAAGCGAAGGAAGGTGTGAAGGTAGAGGCTGCGACACAGACTTTCGCAACCATTACGCTTCAGAATTACTTCCGTATGTACCACAAGCTTTCGGGTATGACAGGTACGGCTGAGACAGAAGCCGGTGAATTCTGGGACATCTACAAACTGGATGTAGTAGTGATTCCGACCAACCGTCCGATTGCACGTATCGATATGAATGACCGTGTGTACAAGACCAAGCGTGAAAAATATAAGGCAGTCATCGAAGAAGTTGAAAAGATGGTTGCTGCCGGACGTCCGGTACTGGTAGGTACAACTTCGGTTGAAATCTCTGAAACTTTGAGTAAGATGCTTACCTTGCGTAAGATCCAGCATAATGTGCTGAATGCCAAACTGCACCAGAAAGAAGCTGACATCGTGGCTAAGGCCGGTCAGAGCAGTACGGTAACCATTGCTACCAACATGGCTGGTCGTGGTACCGATATCAAGCTGAGTGATGAGGTGAAGGCTGCAGGTGGTCTGGCTATCATCGGTACGGAACGTCACGAATCCCGCCGTGTAGACCGTCAGTTGCGTGGTCGTGCCGGTCGTCAGGGTGACCCGGGTTCTTCTGTATTCTTCGTGTCTCTGGAAGACGACCTGATGCGTCTGTTTGCTTCCGACCGTATCGCCAACTACATGGACAAACTGGGATTCAAGGAAGGTGAGATGATTGAACACAGCATGATTTCCAAGTCCATCGAGCGTGCTCAGAAGAAGGTGGAAGAAAACAACTTCGGTATCCGTAAGCGTCTGTTGGAATACGATGACGTGATGAACAAGCAGCGTACGGTAGTTTACACGAAACGTCGTCATGCGCTGATGGGAGAACGTATCGGTATGGATATCGCAGATATGATCTGGGATCGTTGTGCCAATGCAGTTGAGCAGCCGACTTACGAAGATGCCAAGATGGAAGTACTTCAGACACTGGCAATGGAAATTCCGTTTAATGAAGACGATTTCCGCAACAAGAAGCGTGAGACTCTGGCTGAAATGACTTTCGAATCGGCTATGGCTCTCTTCAAGCGCAAGACTGAACGTATGGCTCAGATTGCCAATCCGGTGATTAAGCAGGTTTACGAGGCACAGGGACATATGTATGAAAATATCATGATTCCGATTACAGACGGCAAGCGTATGTACAATATCTCAGTCAACCTGAAGGAGGCATACGAAACTGAGTCTAAGGCTATCGTGAAGGCATTCGAAAAAGCTATCCTGCTGCATACGATTGACGATGCATGGAAAGAAAACCTGCGTGAGCTGGATGAACTGAAACACTCTGTACAGAATGCCAGCTACGAGCAGAAAGATCCGCTGTTGATCTTTAAACTGGAATCGGTGAACCTGTTCGACAACATGGTCAACAAGATCAACAACAGTACCATCTCTGTACTGATGCGCGGACAGATCCCGGTACAGGAACCGGAACAGGTACGCGAGGCAGCTCCCGAACCGGCAGCTCCCCGTCAGCAGTACCGCGAAGAGAAAGCCGATCTGAACGATCCTTCTCAGCAGCAGGCTGCAGGCCGTGATACGCGTGATGCAAAGCAGGAACCGTATCGTGCGGAAAAGACAGTAGGACGCAATGATCCTTGTCCTTGCGGCAGCGGCTTGAAATACAAGAACTGTCACGGTCGTGACAAAGAATAAGTCGGCGACTGAATTTCTTATCAATCTCCTTCCAGATCCTTCAAGAGGGTTTGGAGGGAGATTTTTCTTTTAGGGGAGAGGGGAAATAAGTCAGTATCGGGCTGTCCGGTAATTTTCCATAATTTATCTGATATTTGGTTAGCTTTCTTGAAAATATATGGCGCTGTAAGTAAAACGGGACTGATATTTCACAAAAATCATTACCTTTGTTGGTAATCAAAGAAGAGTTATGAAAGCATATGTATTTTGTTTTGCGGTATGGATGGGGGTACTGACCTCCTGCACTTCGCTGGAAGTTCTTTCATTCGACCAGCTGAATCCGGCTAAGATTAGTTATCCGGAATCCATCAGTCATGTAGCGGTAGTCAATAATATGCCGGAGACTCCGGAGTACAGAAAACCGGGAATCATTACACTGGGTGACCTGGACGCTCCGGGTAAGAAATCGGCGGAAATGCTGGCAGGAGCCCTGGCAGACTCCAAGTATTTCGATCAGGTGATGATTTGTGATTCGGTGGTGCATCCGGCAAACGGGGCTGCATCGTTCTCACAACCGGAGGTTGCGCGACTGGCGGAAGGGCTGGATGCCGATCTGATTTTTTCGCTCGACCGGGTGTCGGTGCATACCCGTAAGGAGGAAGTCTATTATCCGGGCCTGGCTGCTCCCTGGCCGGTGCTGCGCATGCAGGTAAAGTCGGTGGCCAGTGTGTATGTGCCTTCCCGTGTGGCTCCGGTACAGGTCTTGTCAGTGGCCGACAGTGCCGACTATGACATTCAGATGCTTTCATCGGACAAACAACTGCTGGAAGAAGGAACCCGGATGGCTGTAGCCGGTCTGTGCCGCCAGATGGTTCCATACTGGACTACGGCTGACCGTCTTTATTATAACGGAGGTACGGTGGAGATGCGTGATGCGGGAGTGTATGTGAAGGAGCACAACTGGGAACAGGCCTGTGAGCAGTGGAAGCAGTTGTACGACCGGTCAAAAGCCAAGGGCATGAAATTCCGTGCAGCCTTCAACCTGGCTTTGGGAAATGAGATGCTGGGAGACTTGCAGGAGGCACTGAACTGGTTGAAAAAATCTCGGGCCCTGATTGACACAGGCAGTGACGAAGAGCGCATCGTAAAGTTTTATGAATCCCAGTTGGAACAGCGGACCAGGGACTTGATGTATCTGAATACGCAAATGGGCCGTTTTCAAAACAAATTTTAGGATTATAGCTTGTAGGAATGATTTTTTTTGTACATTTGAAGTAACAAAAAAATAAAATAGCATGATGAATATAAGTGAAAATTCACGCTCTTCCATTCAGACGGCATTGAGAGAAGCTCTTTGCGGATTCGTGTCAGGAGATGAACGTTCCGTAGTGACTGATATTCACTTGCTGCCTAAGTCAGACAGTGGTGAACTCATTATCTTTGATGACGATGACCAGGAATTGGCGCGTACGATTATTGATGAATGGGTAAATTATGAGAGTGATGAATTCTATACCGAAGTGGAAGGGGTTCTCCGTTCTGAAATTGAAACGTTGAGAGAAGGAGGAATGTTGGACAAGGTATGTCTGCTGAAGCCTTACTCTTTTGTATTGGTGGATGACGACAAGGAGACGGTGTCAGAACTGATGTTGGTAGACGATGAGGATACATTGCTGCTGGACGGAGAACTTCTGAAAGGTTTGGATCAGGAATTGGATGATTTCCTGAAAAATCTGTTGGAAAAGGAATAATCGGCTATTGGGAGATTAAGATAAAGCGGAAGTCTATAAGCATCTTGGGAGGTGTTTATAGACTTCTGTTGTTTTCAGATAAATTATTGCAGCAGAATTATGGGTGAGCGAATAGTTTTCCGTAAAAACGACCGTTTGCATACGGTCAATCCGCGTTGGAGGGGGAATCCGACTGCCGGCGGGCGTTTCTTTAACCGTCAGCATCGCTGGAAGCCGGGGGTAGGCAGTGTGCTGAAATGGCGTTTTTCTCCGAATCCCCAGCGGAAGGAGAAAAAGATGATCAAATGGAATCCGCAGGTGCATTTCCTGCATTCGCTGGATCATGTGGTAGGAAATTCACTGATCTGGCTGGGACATAATTCTTTTTTCCTTCAGTTGGGAGGAAAACGTTTCATGATCGATCCGGTTTTCGACAGCATTCCTTTTGTCCGCCGGCGCAGCCGTTTTCCGGCCAATGTCTCGGCGTTCCAGCAGATTGACTACCTGCTGATCAGTCACGATCATTTTGACCATCTGGACAAACCGAGTGTGGCACGTCTGGTGGAAATGAATCCTCAGATGAAACTCTTCTGTGGAATCGGAACCGGGGTACTGATCAAGGGCTGGTTCCCGTCGATGGAGGTGATTGAGGCTGCGTGGTACCAGCAGTGGAAGGACGAGGGACTGTTGCTGACTTTTCTTCCTGCCCAGCATTGGAGCAAGCGCGGGGTGAGCGACGGGGGAGAGCGTCTGTGGGGAGCGTTCATGATTGAGGCCGATGGAATAACCATCTATAACAGTGGGGATACGGGCTATGCACATCATTTCTCGGAATTGCCGGAGATGTTTCCGCACATCGACTATTGCATGGTGGGAATCGGTGCCTACAAACCCCGCTGGTTCATGAAGCCGAATCACATTTCTCCGTATGATGCGCTGACAGCTTCGGCAGACATGCATGCGCATGTAACGATTCCGATGCATTATGGAACTTTTGACTTGTCGGATGAACCCTTGTTCGATCCGCCGCATGTATTTGCCGCTGAGGCGAAGAAGCGGGGAATGGAGATACTGATGCCCGAACTGGGAGAAATCGTCAAACTGAAGCACCAGCGTTGAGTAATGCCGGCCGGAAGATGTGACAAATGAATGATTTTTCTTGTGTTCCCGTCCGGGAAATATACAGAAAACAAAAGAGCTGCAATCGTAAGATACGGTTGCAGCTCTTAATGTTATTGGATGTGATTGCTTATTTCTTCAAGGCAGCAATACTTTCTTTCAGGGCAGCGATCTTAGTCTCTGCATCCGATTGTTTCTTGCGTTCCATCTCGATGACGTTGGCCGGAGCCTTGCTGACGAATTTTTCATTGCTGAGTTTTTTCAAGACGCTCTGCAAGAATCCTTCCTGGTATTTCAGGTCGGCTTCCAGTTTCTTCAGCTCTTCTTCTACGTCAATCAGGTTGCCCAGCGGAATGAAATATTCTGTGGTTCTAACCATGAAGGAAGCGGCTCCTTCCGGTTTGCTGGTTACCACAGTCACATTCGACAGGTTGCCCATTTTCTTGATGATTTCCGCATAAGCCATCAGACTGGTGTCTTCACCCAGGACGAACATTTCCAGCACTTCTTTCTGTGCGATGTTCTTCTGCAGGCGGATGTTACGGATACCTGAGATGACCTCCTTCAGCTGTTCGAATACATTGCACAGTTCAGTAGCAGCTGCCAGGTCGCAGTCGTCGTACTTCTCAATCTGTGCTGTCATGATGCTCTCACCTTCCTTGCGGTCGTAAATGTGCTGCCACAACTCTTCTGTAATGAACGGCATGAACGGATGCAGCTGACGCAGCAGTACATCGAAGAAATGCAGGGTAGCTTCGTAAGTCTTCCGGTCGATAGGCTGTCCGTAAGCCGGTTTCACCATTTCCAGGTACCAGCTTGAGAATTCATCCCAGAACAACTTGTAAACCAGCATCAGGGCTTCGCTCAGACGGTATTTGCTGAACAGGTCGCTGATTTCGGCAGATACTTTAACCAGCAGGCTTTCGAACCATTTGACAGCCATTTCGGCATAAGCCGGCTGTTCGATATCGGCTACCTGCCATCCTTTCACCAGACGGAAGGCATTCCAGATCTTGTTGTTGAAGTTTCTTCCCTGTTCGCACAGCGCGTCGTCAAACAGGATGTCGTTTCCGGCAGGAGCGGCCAGCATCATACCCATACGTACACCGTCGGCTCCGTACTGGTCGATCAGATCCAGCGGGTCAGGTGAGTTACCGAGTGACTTGGACATCTTGCGTCCGATCTTGTCGCGTACGATACCTGTGAAGTATACGTTCTTGAACGGCATGTCGCCCATGTATTCGTATCCTGCCATGATCATGCGGGCTACCCAGAAGAAGATGATATCCGGTCCGGTTACCAGGTCGGCAGTCGGATAGTAATACTTCAGTTCTTCATTGTTTTCCGGATGGTTGATACCGTCGAACAGTGAGATAGGCCACAACCATGAAGAGAACCAGGTATCCAGACAGTCGTCGTCCTGACGCAGGTCGCTTACCTTCAGGTTCTTGTTTCCAGTCTTTTCCTGAGCCAGTTTCAGGGCTTCTTCGGCAGTTTCGGCAACTACAAATCCGCCTTCCGGAAGGAAGTATGCCGGAATACGGTGTCCCCACCACAACTGACGGCTGATACACCAGTCCTTGATGTTCTCCATCCAGTGACGGTAGGTGTTCTTGTATTTGGCCGGATAGAACTTCAGTTCATCGTTCATTACCGGAGGAAGAGCCATGTCGGCAAAATGCTGCATGCGCAGGAACCACTGCATAGACAGTTTCGGTTCGATGGCTACGTTGGTACGTTCTGAGAACCCCACCTTGTTGGTATAGGCTTCTACTTTTTCGAGCAGGCCGGCTGCAGCCAGGTCCTTTTCAATCTGTTCACGTACATCAAAACGGTCCATTCCTACGTACATGCCGGCAGCCTCACTGATGGTACCGTTGTCGTTGAAGATATCAATGCTCTGCAGGTTGTATTTTTCTCCCAGCATATAGTCGTTTACATCGTGGGCCGGAGTCACCTTCAGACAGCCGGTACCGAATTCGATGTCTACATATTCGTCTTCAATTACCGGAATAACACGGTTTACCAGCGGAACAATGACCTTCTTGCCCTTCAGCCATTCGTTCTTCGGGTCGTTCGGGTTGATACACATGGCAGTATCTCCCATGATGGTTTCCGGACGGGTAGTGGCAACTACAGCGTAGCGTCCTTCGGCATCTCCCTCTACTTTATAGCGCAGGTAATACAACTTGCTGTGCTCTTCCTTGTAAATTACTTCTTCGTCACTCAGCGCTGTCAGGGCTTTCGGGTCCCAGTTTACCATACGTACGCCACGGTAGATGAGACCTTTGTTGTACAGGTCAACAAACACCTTGATAACGCTCTTGCTGCGTGTCTCGTCCATGGTAAACGCTGTACGGTCCCAGTCGCACGATGCTCCCAGACGGCGCAACTGCTTCAGAATGATGCCTCCGTGTTCTTCTGTCCATGCCCAGGCATGTTTCAGGAATTCTTCGCGGGTCAGGTCGGTTTTCTTGATGCCCTGTTGAGCCAGTTTGTTGACAACCTTAGCTTCGGTTGCGATAGATGCATGGTCTGTACCCGGTACCCAGCAGGCATTTTTTCCTGTCATACGGGCACGACGTACCAGAATATCCTGAATGGTATTGTTTAGCATGTGTCCCATGTGGAGCACTCCGGTCACGTTTGGCGGCGGAATGACGACGGTGTAAGGTTCACGTCCGTCAGGTTTAGAACTGAAAAGTTTGTTGTCCAGCCAATACTGGTACCATTTTCCCTCCACGTCAGCGGGGTTATACTTACTTGCTAATTCCATTTTATTATAACTTGTTTAAATATGATTCTTTAATGAAATATTGGATGCAAAAATATAGAAAAACGGTGGAATAACCGAATAAAAAGTAGATAATGAGCACAGTCTGAATCGAAAATTAGTATTTTGTGCAAATCTGCCTCGTTTTTTGACTGCCTTTTCCTATATTTGGATGGGAAAAATAAAGACAAAAATCCGGCTTTTACAGGGGAAGCCGTTAACATTATCTACATAATCTACATATCCATGAAAACGAAATCGATTTTTTTAGCGGGCGCTTTGTGTCTGGCAGCTCTTTCCGTACAGGCTGATGTCTCCGAAATAGACAGCCTGAAGCTTGAACTGTCTTCTCTTCGGCAGAAAGGGGGAGACTCGCGTAAAATGCTGGAGATATATCAGAATCTCAGCAGTATTTATGAAACCTTGAACTGGGACTCATCTTCTTATTATCTGGAAAAGGGAATGGAATTGTATCCGGAACCCGATTTTACGGATAAGGCCTATCTTTATCTGTTCAATACTGCGGCTACTCATGACTATGTAACCGGAGATTTTGACAAGGCCAAATCGAAATATTTTCAGTTGCTGTACCATCTTCCACGACTCGAGGAGCGGGATTACGAGTTTGAAGCGGCCGTACATATGGGACTTGGGGTGGTTTACAGGAAACTGGGAATGGGGGATTCAACCTTATACTATTATAACCTGGCTACAGATCTGGCGAAGAAAGCAGGTGACTTGAGTACGTTGTCTTCCATTTATTATAATATAGGTGCGATGTTTCATGCAGACGGCAGATACGAAGAGTCGCTTACGAACGGTAAGCTGTCGGCTCAGTATGCAGCCGAGGCGAACGACTGGTCTACCGAACAGTATGCACGGATTCTGATTGGTTCGGCATATGCCCGGCTGAAGAAGTTTCCGGAATCGGCTGTGGTGTTGAGGGAGAACGTGGAGAATGCCATTGCCGAAAACCAGCCTTTGCTGGCCATGAGTTCACTGAGTCCGCTGCTGAGTACATATCAGTTGTGGGGCAAGAAGGATTCGGCACGTCTCTACTTGCAGAAGGGAGAACAGTTGTATGCCAGTATTCCTCCCGGAAGTCCTACGGCACTGGAGTTTATGGGGGTTCAGGCCAGTCTGCTCAACTGGATGGGAGATTACCGGAAAAGTCTGGAGTTGCTGCTGACACATAAGGAAATGGTGGCACAGATATCTTATGAGCCGTATCATATTCTTCTGGCCCGGAATTATGAGGGTTTGCAGAATTACAAGGAGGCCTTTCGTCATCTTCAGGATGCATATGCGTACAGGGATTCTGTCAGGAACGTGGAGCGGAATCAGGAAATGTCGGAACTGAGTGCCAAACTGGATTTGAGTGCCAAAGAACTGAAGATTTCTCGGCTTGAAAAAGAACAGGTTGAACAGAATGCGCAGAAACTGAGGCTGACGATTTATCTGGGACTCTCTGTCTTTCTCCTGCTGGCGGGATTCTTTGTCTGGCAGCACAAGCGCAGGTTATGGAAAAAGGAGTCGGAACTGGTATCTGTCAGGCGGTATATCGAAGGACTGGAGAACGAGCGAAAACGCATCGCGAAAGACTTGCATGACGGGGTGTGCAGTGATTTGCTGGGGGCCAGTATGCAACTGGAAAGAAGTGGTCTGGACGCTTCGGTAAAGCAGAAGATTATCGGCATGCTGGATGAAATCCGTAACGGGGTAAGGGCGTTGTCGCACGAAATGATGCCCCCTGATTTTCAGTTGACTGACCTGGATGAAATGTTGTCTTATTATTTTGCCAAGATAGAAAAACAGGCAGGACTGCAGGTGCATTATCTGTCACAGACCCAGCACGGATGGCATACGATAGCGGAGGAAGTGAGTTATGAGATTTACCGTATCGTACAGGAGTTGTGCAGCAATGCCCTGAAGCATGGAACTGCTTCTGAAATTTTTGTGGAAATGAGCGAAGGAGACCGGATGCTGAAGTTGACATTCTCTTATGCAGGGGAATGGAAGAACGCTGGACCGGAAGTTCCCGGGGGCATCGGTCTGCGCACGATGGAAGACCGCCTGAAAATGATTCATGGACGATATGAACTGAATACTGAAAAAGGAATATCTGTCAGTGTGTGGGTAGATTTGTGTGCGTCGGAGAAAAAATAGGAGAAAATCACGGTTTTCGGTGAAGGTGCTTTCATTAAAACTGTTTTCCTTTGTGAAAACTAAAAGAGACTGACAGGTTGACAGAAGGATTTTTATTCCAGAGTTGATGTCTGACTAAACAAAAAGATTGAATGGGTGATAAAAAGGCTACAGTTTTATTGACTGATAATCATGCCTTGATTTTGCAAGGCCTTCAATCTGTCATTACAAAAATGCCAGAGATAGGAAAGGTATGTATTGCTTCGTCTGGAAATGAAGTGCTTTCAATGCATGGACTGCAAAGTTTTGATTTATATTTTTTGGATGTTGAACTTCCAGAGATGGAGAATCTTACCCTATTGAGGCAAATTCGCCGGTCATATCCGTCAGCACGTATTATTGTGAGTATGATGCATGGAGAACCTTGGGTAATTAAGGCAGCTTTGCAGTTGGATTTGAATGGAGTTGTTCTTAAATCTGGTGATGTCTCGGAACTGACGGAAGCAGTGAGAGTGGTGTTACAGGGAGGCAGATACTTTTCTCAGAAGTTTGAGGAATTTGAATTGCGGTTGAGTAAAAGAAAGAAGGGTATGACCGAATGCAGTACGTGGCTAACGCCGCGGGAGAAAGACGTACTGAGGGAAATAGCGGCTGGTATGCAGACTCGGGAAATAGCGGAGCGTTTGCACGTGTCGGTTAATACAGTCGAGTCGCACCGGAAGAGTCTTATGTTGAAGCTTGAAGCTCGAAATGCCGTAGAGCTGGTTGTGAAAGCAATTCGGATGAGGTTGGTTCAAGTTTGAAGTGTAATGTGTACTTCTTCGGCAAAAACGGAGGAAGGCAACAAAACTTGTATGGGTAATCTTATGGGAATTTTTGTTCCCTGAAATTGATGATGACTGTTTGGCTCGAGAATAAAAAACATTTTTGCATATTGTACGATGATGAATATAAGAACGATTCTATTAGTATTAGTTTCCATCCTTCTTTCATGCAAGGCAGATATGGATCCTGTATCTTCTCCGGATACATCTTCTTCTGGTGGCTCTTATCAATCCGGCAATTTACCGGATAATATTTATTGGTATTCAACTGATAATATAGTTCCTTTGCTAACCGGAAGTCTTCATGATTTTAAAAATGGTAATATTCAGAGTTCATGTTTAGTAGAAGATACAGTCTATTATATTTTTGACTTTAAGCCAGTATGTCATATTTCTAAAATTATCGGAGGTGCCAATCGTAAGGCGTTTCAAAAAGCAACTGCTGAGGCTTTTCAGTCTGTTGAGTTTCAAGAAAGGAACAAAGATGGAGTACTTTTCACTTATTATGCTTTCGGACAATATAATGTGACAGATTCCTCTGCAACAGAGTATATTCGTTCTTTTTACGAGAAGAACAAAAGTTCATATCCGTATAAAACGATATTTTTTGCAGAGTATTATATATCTCCTTTCTGTTCGTATATTCCTCAAAAATACTTTCCGGAAAACCAGTCAGATAGGCGAGTGTATGTACAGACTATTTATTGGGGAAGATGGGCTCAACTTATTATAGAATCTGATTTGCCTCCTCTGTCAGTCACTGAGGCTTATCTGGAGAGACTGATGAAGGAGGATTCGGAAAAGTGGAATGAAGTAATTGTCAATGGTAATTTCTTTGTAAACGGCATCAGTCTTAGTCATCATGAAAAGGCTTTAGATGCGTTTTTCGGCCAAATGAATGCGTCCGACCGCATACTTCCAATATTTTTCTCTGTCGATTATTATTGAAAGCAGAAAAGTAATCTGAAGGAAAATCCTTTTCACAGGAGTATTTTTCAGAAGGCTCTATAGGTAGAAAAGCCGTCAACCGATTTGTGCTGTGTCCTGCAAAATCGGTTGATGGCTTTTCTTAAGGATAATTTTCACCAGTTAAGTGTAATGGGGTGAGTACTGATAAATCCGAAGCTGCACTTATAGCGGAACAACCCGGTACTCATCCAGCATTCTGCGTACTTTCGGTTTTTCAAATGACGATTCAAAACATTTCACAATCTGTTCATCGTTCTGACGGTCAGCAATTACAGGAACCAGTATCCGGAGCATTGCCCACCGGTCATCATCCCAGTCGAATAACCGTAACAGACGGGTACATTGGGCACAAGTGAAACTGACAAGTTTTACCTTCTTCCTCACCAATGACAATTGTTCATCCTTGAACATCTTGCCCTTTACCTGCGCATAGAAACGTTCAAAACTGCCGGAGTCCATTACCGGGAGCAACGGGTCCGAATCAGCGGCCTGTTCCAATAATCTCCTTGCTTCTTTCTTTGCACTGTCAAAGGTCATCTGTTTCGTAAGCAAATCTCCGTTGTATTTATCGACGATTGTGGGAGCCAGTATCCTTAAAAACTCCAGTTTCTCATCATCCCACTGCAGCAGGGCTAACAACCGGGCACATTGGGCACAGGTAAATCTTCCGTAGACCGCCTCGCGCCTCAATCGTTCCAGTTGCTCGTCCTTAAAAGGAGCGTTTTTAATGTCTCTGTACAAGTCCTCAAAACGACGGTCAGCTTCCGATACGGAAGGAGGACATATGGCGATGACCGGTGGTGTGGGGCGACCGCCAACCATCACATCCTGCCGGCGCTCCGATTCCGGAAACGAATCGTATGCCACAACCCGCTTGCCTGAAAAATCAATCACGACCGTCACCGGAGAGTTTTGCCAATAATAAGCATTACGGTATTCCCATTGCTCGACTCCAGACTCCGAGCGTTTAAAATCAGGCGTGCCAAGTAAGGCAGTTACCTGTTCCGGAGTCATTCCTTCCTTAATCTTTGAAGCAGCTTCCTGCTTGCTTCCATACGACAACAAACTACAACTATTCATTGAAAGGAATAATATTGTCATCGCCAGCATCATTTTCTTTTTCATAATCTGTCTGTCCTTTTCGTTCACATACTTCGTTGCAAATGTCTTGCGGCTGCAATCCTGCCCGCCATATTCAAATGCTAAACAAAGGTAGCGTAAAAAACAGCTATTTTCCTCATAAATCAACTATTTCTGAGAAGGGGTTTCCCTAAATGTAATAGGGATTTCCGCAACTGTAAGGGGCCACGTGATCAATCTCCCACTTCTTTCTTTTTCGCTTGGGTAATGTCAGTAAACATTAACCCTGTAAAATCTCGTATAAAATAATGCATCTTCTGCTCTTTATCTCTTTTATTTTTTCTAACTTTGTTCAGACAAAGAATGGAAGAACCTGCAATTTTTCCGTTCTTCACAATAGGCATTTATTGTAAACTTAATTAATCGATCAATTACACCATGAAAAACAACCGTTATCGCTTCTCACTGCTGGCAGGAGCCCTCCTGTCATTGTCGGCTGCCATACTTCCGGCCGCTGCGGCAGACATCAAGGTCAATTCCAGGATGAGTTATTATACCTCGGAAAAAGAGGCTGAAATCATGATTTATCTGCCCGAAGGAACCGGAAAGGCACTTTTAGACCAAACAAGCTATCCTTTGCACCAGGGAGTCAATCTGCTGAGTGTGAATATGCAACACCTGCAACCCGGTAACAACGAACGGTCGGTAACCGTGGATTATCAGGGAAAAAGCCAGGAATATAAAGTCAACCTGCTCCGGCTAGCTCCATCAGACAACGAAGTAAAGATTGATTACTCTACCGGAGGACTTCAGGTAGACGGTTATCCTTTCTTGCCGACAGGGTTTTACTCCAGTCTGCAGGGGCATAACTATCCCTTTCTGAAAAGTGAGGTTACCCAATGTATCAACCTGTATTCTCCATATCACAATATTGAACCCGAGAACCACGATGCCCGGATGAAATACCTGGATCTCTGTGCCCAGCTCGGCATCAAGGTAAACTACAATGTGTCCGGACTGTCTGCAATCAAGGGAGGCAGCAATACTCACAGTACGGCCAGTGAAGAAGAACGCTTCCGCCTGCTTCGTGAAGAAATCATGCGGGTAAAAGACCATCCGGCCATCCTGTCGTATTACATTGCGGATGAACCCGACGGACAGGGAGTCAGTCCCGAGAGTCTGGAAAGGGCTTACAACCTGATTCACGAGGTCGATCCGTATCACCCGATATCAGTGGTCATCATCAGTTCCCTTCCTGCAAGACGCTATGAGCATACATACGATATCCTTATGGCTGACCCTTATCCTATACCTAACGCACCTGCGGCCGAAGCACCACGGATGATTCAGGAGATTTACGATCAGATGCGTTATGAGAAAGCCGTATGGCTCGTTCCTCAAGTTTTTGGAGGAGGAGAAATCTGGACCCGCGAACCCAGTGCCCGTGAAGTACGTGCCATGTGTTACGGCAGTATCCTGGCCGGTGCCAGAGGCATTCAGGGTTTCCACCGAATGCCCGATTCCGGTTCTCCGCTGTTATGGAACGGTTTCAAGGAGGTCGCAGTAGAACTTCAGCAGATTGCACCCTACCTGTATGACGCTCAGTCTTGTGAGATACCGACCGGCAGCGAGCAAGTGAAGGCACGCGTATACCGTCATAACGGCAAACTGCTGGTGGTGGCTCAGAACATGGAAAACCGTCCTTGCAATGTTCGGTTGGCTCTGCCTGAAACGGCTCCTCAATCCTGTACGGCACGTGTTATTTTTGAGAACCGTGAACTGACAGCCGATGGAAGAATGCTCAAGGATATGCTCCCAGCCTTCGGTACCGGAGTGTATAAAATTACTTTGGAAGAACCTGTTTCCAAAGTGGTTCGTGGCAACCTGATGGTGAATCCAAGTTTTGAAGAGTCTGTTGAAGCCGGTGAAATTACCGGAGGATCTGGCGGTGCCGGAGGAAATGGAGCGACTTTGCTTCCGGATACCCGGATGGCTTTTGACGGGGAAACCTCTCTGCGCCTGACCAATCCTTATCCGAATGCCGGAGCCAGCCGGGGACTTTTCCCGATTGACAATGAGTCTGACCGGACTTATATCCTTTCTGTATGGGCAAAGGCCGACCGCCGTTCACTGAAGCAACATCAGGAAAAAGGAGAGAAAATGCAGTTCAGACTGGCTTTAGGTTCTTTGGGAGAGCAGACGTTCGAATTGACGGATGAATGGAAGCGCTACGAACTGGTATGCAAGCCGAAAGAGTACAAGCGTACCCATCATGGAGGAGCTGCCGGCTCCATTACCTTGCTCAGTGCCGGTACCGCATGGTTCGACCTTGTGCAGATTACTCCGGAAATTCACATACAGGCCGACCGGACTCCGGACAGACATGGCTTTAATGTATCGATGGACTGCTACCTGCAGGGTGGGGAAATCCATTATACAACTGACGGCAGTGAACCGACTCTTTCTTCTACCAAATACGAGAAACCTTTTGAAGTGCGCAGCGTGCAGGAAATCAAGGCTCGGGTATTTGTTGCAGAAAAGGCTTATCCGGTTCTCACTAAAAAGATTGCCGCGCATAAGGCCCTTGACGCCAAGGTGATTTACCAGCAGCCTTATCATCCGAAATACAATGCCGGAGGAGACGGTGCAATGACCGACGGTATCTTTGCTCCGATGAATGCGCAGGCTCCTCTCTGGCACGGATACTTCAAAAATGACATGGATGTAATTGTCGACCTGAAGGAAGAGCAGAAAATACGTAAGGTGGAACTGGGATTTATGCAGTCACTGACAGCCTGGGTCATGCCGCCGAAAATGCTGGAAGTCTGGATTTCTTCTGATGGAGAAAATTACCGTCAGGTCGGAAAAATCAATTATGGAGAAGCCAGAAAAGGTGCCGGAGAATACGATTATATCCGTATCCCGTTTGTCATTGACAAAATCAACAAGAAGGCACGGTACATACGTATCAAGGCAACTCATCCGCAAACACTTCCGTCCTGGCATCATGTCATGGGAGAATCGTGGATGTTTATTGATGAAATTGTAGTGGAATAAGACTTCTGAAGAGAACCCATAAGAATTCCTCCTGCCTCTCGCCGAGTTGTCAGAATACTGTAAGGCGAGGCAGGAGGATTTTTTTGGTTATGCCGCTGACTTTCATCTTTCGTCTTCGAGTCTCATCCTTCCAAAGAACTCCTTGTGATTTTTAACAGACAGTAAGGATATCTCATTTTTTATATCTATCTTTGCATCAAATTAGGCGACATGTGACTAGTCCGTAATGTGTTATATGCATTAACGTGGTCCCAGAGAGATTCTTTGAACGAATTTAAAATTAGAATTACATATATTTTAGAATGAAAAATATCCGAAATTTCTGTATTATAGCCCATATCGACCATGGTAAGTCTACTTTGGCGGACCGTTTGCTGGAGTATACTCAGACGGTGAAAGTGACCGAAGGACAGATGCTTGATGATATGGATCTGGAACGTGAGCGCGGTATTACGATTAAGAGCCATGCCATCCAGATGGAATATAATTATAAGGGAGAAAAATACATCCTGAACTTGATTGACACTCCGGGGCACGTGGACTTTTCTTATGAAGTATCCCGCTCCATTGCGGCCTGCGAAGGCGCATTGCTGGTGGTAGATGCGTCTCAGGGAGTACAGGCTCAGACCATATCCAACCTTTATATGGCATTGGAACACGATCTGGAAATCATTCCGGTCATGAACAAATGTGATATGGCCAGTGCAATGCCCGAAGAAGTGGAGGATGAAATCATCGATCTGCTGGGCTGCAAGCGGGAAGACATTATCCGTGCTTCGGGAAAGACCGGCATGGGTGTGGAAGATATTCTGCAGGCGGTAGTAGAGCGCATTCCGCATCCCGTTGGGGATGAGTCGGCTCCATTGCAGGCGCTGATTTTCGACTCGGTATTCAACTCCTTCCGCGGAATCATTGCTTATTTCAAGGTAGTAAACGGAGTCATCCGGAAAGGAGACAAGGTGAAGTTCTTCAATACCGGTAAGGAATACGATGCCGATGAAGTCGGAGTATTGAAAATGGATATGATTCCCCGTGACGAATTGCGTACGGGTGACGTAGGATACATTATTTCGGGTATCAAGACCTCGAAGGAGGTGAAGGTGGGAGATACCATTACGCACATTGCCCGTCCTTGCGACAAGGCAATCGAAGGATTCGAAGAAGTGAAGCCGATGGTCTTTGCGGGAGTTTATCCGATAGAGGCCGAGGATTATGAGAACCTGCGTGCTTCGTTGGAAAAACTGCAGTTGAACGATGCCTCGTTGACTTTCCAGCCGGAGTCGTCTTTGGCTTTGGGATTCGGTTTCCGCTGCGGCTTCCTTGGGTTGCTCCATATGGAAATCGTGCAGGAACGTCTCGACCGCGAGTTTGACATGAACGTTATTACCACTGTGCCCAACGTATCGTATATGATTTACGACAAGCAGGGTGGGGTACAGGAAGTGCATAACCCGGGCGGAATGCCTGATCCTACGCTGATTGACCATATCGAAGAGCCGTTCATTGATGCGTCCATCATTACCACTACCGATTATATCGGTCCAATCATGACCCTGTGTCTGGGTAAGCGTGGAGAACTGGTACGCCAGGATTATATTTCGGGAAACCGTGTGGAACTGCATTACAAGATGCCGCTTGGGGAAATCGTAATCGACTTCTATGATAAACTGAAGAGTATTTCAAAAGGATATGCTTCATTCGACTATCATCAGTCGGGCTTCCGTCCGTCGAAGTTGGTGAAACTCGATATTCTGCTGAACGGTGAATCGGTCGATGCCTTGTCTACACTGACACATTTCGATAATGCCTATGACCTGGGACGCCGGATGTGTGAGAAGTTGAAGGAACTGATTCCGCGCCAGCAGTTTGAAATCGCCATTCAGGCGGCCATCGGAGCAAAGATTATTGCCCGTGAGACCATCAAGGCTGTCCGTAAGGATGTGACTGCAAAATGTTACGGTGGTGACGTAAGCCGTAAGCGTAAGTTGCTTGAAAAGCAGAAGAAAGGAAAGAAACGTATGAAACAGATCGGTACGGTAGAAGTTCCTCAGAAGGCTTTCCTTGCAGTATTGAAACTGGATTAATGAAGATTGAGGAAGGAAGAATCCTTCGGAACACATATGAAAAGGAGCTATTGCGGTGTGCAGTAGCTCCTTTTTCTGTAGGTGATGCCTGGTGCTTTCCCAGGCAGATAACCTCATAAAATAAGGAGAGTCATATACAATTCCCGAAGAAATTTGATATGACTCTCCAATCTACATTATTTTACTACAGTTTAACAGGCGATAAAGAAGCGGGACTTATACGAGGAATCCCAGCAAAATACCTGCAGCCACAGCCGATCCGATTACACCGGCTACGTTAGGACCCATTGCATGCATCAGCAGGTAGTTGCTCGGGTCATATTCCAGACCGATTACCTGTGAGATTCGTGCCGAGTCAGGAACTGCAGATACACCGGCATTTCCGATAAGCGGGTTGATCTTGTTCTCTTTCTTCAATACCAGGTTGAAAATCTTCACGAAAATGACACCTGATGCGGTTGCAATGACAAATGACAATGCTCCCAAAGCGAAAATCTTGATGGAGTCCCAGGTAAGGAATTCAGATGCCTGAGTAGAGGCACCTACCGTGAGTCCCAGCAGGATGGTGATGGTATCAATCAGCGGACCGCGGGCAGTCTCAGCCAGACGACGTGTAACGCCACTTTCCTTCAGCAGGTTACCGAAGAACAGCATACCCAGCAAAGGAAGACCGGAAGGTACCAGGAAACAGGTCAGCAGCAGTCCCACAATCGGGAACATCACTTTCTCTGTATGCGATACGGCGCGTGGAGCCTTCATGCGGATCAGTCTTTCCTTCTTGGTAGTCAGCAAGCGCATGATAGGCGGCTGGATGACCGGTACAAGGGCCATGTAGGAGTAGGCCGATACGGCAATGGCTCCCATCAGGTTAGGGGCTAATTTGGAAGAAAGGAAGATGGCTGTCGGACCGTCTGCACCACCGATGATACCGATGGCAGCTGCCTGCATCGGGTCGAATCCCATTTCAAGAGCAATCATGTAGGCTCCGAAAATACCGAACTGTGCAGCCGCACCGATCAGCATCAGTTTAGGATTGGATATCAGTGCGGAGAAGTCCGTCATGGCTCCGATGCCCAGGAAGATGAGCGGCGGATACCATCCCGAGGTAACCCCCTGATACAAGATATTAAGAACTGATCCTTCTTCATACAGCCCGACTTTCAGTCCGGCCTCCATGTTGAAAGGAATGTTTCCGATCAGAATACCGAAACCGATGGGAATAAGCAGCATCGGTTCAAACTCTTTCGCTACGGCCAGATAAATGAATCCGATACCGATCAGGATCATGATGAGATGTCCTGGAGTGGCATTGTAGAAGCCGGTATAGGTCCAGAAATCGGCCAGGTTATTTTGTAGAAAGCTAAAAAATTCTCCCATAATTATTCAATGATTATAAGGTCTGTACCTTCAAGAATAGATTCTCCCTTGCTCACACGGATTGAAGTGACCTTTCCGTCACGGTCTGACTTGATGTCGTTTTCCATTTTCATGGCTTCCAGTATCATCAGGGTCTGTCCGCGTTTTACCATATCTCCTTCCTTGACTTTGATTTCAAGGATTACGCCAGGAAGCGGAGACTTGACTCCCGACTTGCCTCCTGCAGGGGCCGGACGGGTAATGGTAGCAGCCGGTGGAGCAGCCGGAGTTGTAGCCGCTGTACGCACTACGGGTTTGATTTTAGGCTTGTTCTGCTTTTCCAGTTCTACAGTATATGCCGTACCGTTTACTTCTACATGTACGTTATTGTCTTCGATGTCACCCACAACAACCTTGTACAAGTTGCCGTTTATTTTATATTTATATTCTTTCATGGTTATTTGTTCATTAAGGAGATTATTTCTTATGAGGGGTTTCACGCAGCGTGTAAATCTTCGAGCTCCACGGAGAGTAGCTTCGTTTTACGCGGCTGATGGTCAGGATCGTTTCTTCCACATCGTGGTCGGCTCCCTGTGCTTCGTGGAGGGCCATGGAGATGGCTGCAATCACTTCGCCCGGAGCTTCGCCCAGTCCTTTTTCCTTGGCTTCTGCCTTGTCGGTAATGTTATGTACCTTCATGGCATTCCGCTTGCGCAATGCGATGGCTGCCTTACCGATAAACTTAAAGCAAAGATACAACAGGATCAGTCCGCAGAATACGACGCTCATTGCCGAGATGGCCATACCGATACCGGCAGGGTCGTGCTGTTCGAACTTGTCCATCTTCGGATTGCTCTCGATGGTCTTGTTGTTGGTACTTGGAGTCACGTATTTTTCAGCGCTGTCGTCTTTCACTTCCCATTCTGCCGAAGCGTCACTGATGCGTGCATACGACTGGTTGGCCTTCAGTACACCGGCCGGAACCACTACCTCATCCAGCAGTTTCTTGCCCGAATCATAAAGTCCGATCCAGTTGGCTTCGGTCTTGCTGAGTACGAAGTTGGTGTGGAACGTTCCGCGCCGTGGAGTTCCGTCCGCCCAGAAAAGCGTATGCTGACGCGGTTTGATGCTGGTCAGTACGTCTCCTTTCGGAATGAAATAAGTGATGGTGTCACCCGGCTGGCTGCTCACTTTCAGCAGGCATCCTGCCAGGTCGGCACTGCTGTATGCCCGGTTGAATATTTCGATCCATCCGCTGTGTACCCCGTAATCATCCTGGAAGTTGCTCTGGTTGTCCACCAGCACTTCGTTGATCACCAGTTTGTTGTTCGATTTCTGTTCTGTACACGAACTGAACCCGATCAAAAGCATCAGTGAAAGAAATATTCCAATTTTATATCTAGTCATAATTAATCAGATTTTGAAAGGTTAGATTACAAAGGAATATTACCGTGCTTCTTGGCCGGATTGCTCAGCTTCTTGGTCTGCAACTGCTGCAATGCGCGGATGATGCGGAAACGGGTATTACGCGGTTCAATCACATCATCGATATAGCCGTACTTGGCTGCATTGTACGGGTTGGCGAAGAGCTTGGTGTATTCGGCTTCTTTCTCAGCCATGAATGCCTTCGGATCGGCGGCTTCCTTCGCTTCCTTGGCATACAATACCTCAACTGCACCGGCACCTCCCATTACTGCGATTTCAGCGGTCGGCCATGCGTAGTTCATGTCACCTCTCAACTGCTTGCAGCTCATCACGATGTGTGAACCACCGTAAGACTTGCGCAGGGTGATGGTAACCTTAGGAACGGTAGCCTCACCGTAAGCATAAAGCAGTTTGGCTCCGTGCAGGATGACTGCATTGTATTCCTGACCCGTGCCCGGAAGGAATCCCGGAACGTCTACCAGTGATACGATTGGAATATTGAAGGCGTCGCAGAAACGGACGAAGCGGGCACCTTTGCGGGATGCATTGCAGTCGAGCACACCTGCCAGGAACTTAGGCTGGTTGGCTACGATACCCACCGACTGGCCGTTGAAGCGGGCAAAACCGATAATGATATTCTTTGCATAGTCGCGCTGTACTTCCAGGAATTCGCCGTTGTCGACAATGGCGCCGATGACTTCGTACATATCGTACGGCTTGTTCGGACTGTCAGGAATGATTTCGTTCAGTGAGTCTTCCAGACGGTCGATCGGGTCAGTACAGTCTACATAAGGCGGCTCTTCCAGATTGTTCTGCGGAATGTAGCTCAACAGCTTGCGGATGAGTGCCAGTCCTTCTTCTTCAGTAGAGGCAGTAAAGTGCGTTACTCCCGAGCGGGTAGAGTGTACGCTGGCACCTCCCAGGTCTTCCTGAGAAACGTCTTCTCCCGTAACGGTCTTGACTACTTTCGGACCGGTAAGGAACATATATGAAGTACCTTCCATCATCAGCGTAAAGTCGGTCAGTGCCGGAGAATATACGGCGCCGCCTGCGCAGGGACCGAAGATACCTGAAATCTGCGGAATAACACCAGATGCCAGGATGTTGCGCTGGAAAATTTCTGCATAACCGGCCAGTGCATTGATACCTTCCTGAATACGGGCACCACCCGAGTCATTGATACCGATGCAAGGAGCCCCCATTTTCATGGCCATATCCATGACCTTGCAGATCTTGAGTGACATGGTTTCGGACAGTGATCCGGCCGAAACGGTGAAATCCTGTGCGAAGACATACACCAGACGTCCTTCGATGGTTCCGTATCCGGTAACGACACCGTCGCCCAGATAATGTTTCTTGTCCATTCCGAAGTTGGTACAGCGGTGCTTTACAAACATGTCCATTTCCTCGAAACTGCCTTCATCCAATAACATGGCGATGCGTTCGCGGGCTGTATATTTACCTTTGGCGTGTTGTTTTTCGATGGCCTTTTCCCCACCGCCCAAGCGAGCCTGGGCGCGCAGTTCAATCAGTTCCTTTACTTTTTCGAGTTGGTTACTCATGGTATTAGAATTTTAATAAATTAATGAATAATAGAATGATGAACCAGGCAGATTATCTTGTCATCAGGATCAGTCTTGTCAGGTTCATCATCTGTATTTATTTTTCACAAAGTTCGGTCAGTACCCCCATCGTTGATTTCGGGTGAAGGAAGGCAATCTGCAATCCTTCCGCCCCTTTCCGGGGTGCCTTGTCGATCAGACGGATACCGTTAGATTCTGCTTCTGCCAGTGCGTTGGCTACGCCGTCTTCTACGGCAAAGGCTACATGGTGCACGCCCATGCCGCGGTTCTCGATGAATTTGGCGATGGTGCTTTCTTCACAGGTAGGCTCCAGCAGTTCGATTTTGGTGTCTCCGCACTTCAGGAAGGCTGTTCTTACTTTCTGGTCTTCTACGGTTTCTATGTTATAGCATTTCAATCCAAGTACGTTTTCGTAATAAGGAAGGGCTTCTTCGATACTTTTTACCGCAATGCCCAAATGTTCAATGTGGGAAATTTTCATGGTTTTTTGTTGTTTTTTTATTGGTATTAAAATCTAAAGTAAGTGTTTTCATTTGCACAAAGAAAAGAAAAATGTGTCGAATAATGAAATCTTTCTTTAATTAATTTTCTTCCGATAACGCTTTTTTTCATTCCTGCAATTCCGTAATTTGCCGTATTTCCTGCAGCTCTTCGGGAGCGAAGTTCGTGTTCGATAAGGCATTCAGGTTGTCTTTCAGCTGTTCTACCGAACTGGCTCCGATAATGACGGAGGTCACCCGGCTGTCCTGCAGCAACCATGCCAGAGACATTTCTGCGAGTGTCTGGTTCCGGCGGAGAGCCACCTGGTTCAGGGCCTTAATCTGCGAGAGTACCTTGTCGGTCAGGGCCTCCTTTTTCAGGTATCCTCCCCGGGCAATGCGGGAGTCTTCCGGAATGCCGTTCAGGTAACGGTCGCTGAGGAGTCCCTGTGCCAGCGGAGAGAATGCGACAAATCCGCTTCCCTGTGCGGCCGATTCCTCCAGGATGCCTTCTTTTTCCACTGCCTGGTCGAGCAGACTGTACCGTCCCTGATACAGCAGGCAAGGGGTACGGTTCTCTTTCAGGAACCGGTATGCGATTTCCAACTGTTCCTTCGGATATTTGGACAGTCCCACGTACAGTGCCTTTCCTTGTCGTACGATATCGGTCAGTGCCTGCAGGGTTTCTTCCAGCGGTGTCTCCGGATCGTACCGGTGGCTGTAGAAGATGTCCACATAATCCAGTTTCATCCGTTTCAGGCTCTGGTCGAGGCTGGCCATAAGGTGCTTGCGGGAGTTCCAGATTCCGTAAGGACCTTCCCACATGTCGTGGCCGGCCTTGGTAGAGATGAACAGTTCATCCCGGTAAGGTGCCATCGAGCGCTGCATGATGCAGCCGAAGGTTTCCTCGGCCGATCCGTATGAAGGGCCGTAGTTGTTGGCAAGGTCAAAATGAGTCACTCCGTGGTCGAAGGCATAATGGATTTTCTTCTGACTCAGTGACAGGGTGTCTACGTCACCGAAATTATGCCACAGTCCCAGTGAGACGGCCGGCAGCAGGATTCCGCTTTTTCCGGCACGCCGATATTGCATACCGCAGTCATACCGGTTTCCGGCAGCTGCATAAACAGGTTCTTTCATAGTGGTATTCTTTATTAATATAAGTTTGAATGGATGTCGTTTCTTAAATGTAAAGCCGTATCAGCAGGCGGTTGAGCCAGTTCCATTTCACCTTGAACCACCTGCGGCTGCTCAACTGTTTTCCTCCGAACCGCAGGATGAAGTCGCGGTAGCCGAACTTCCGGAAGGGCAGGCCGGCGTCCATGAATTCGAAATGCTTGAATCCGAGCTGACGGGCGTGAATCATGGCCTTCCATACCGCCAGCACACCGGGGTATTGCGGGGCATAGCTCTTTCTCATTCCGCCGGAGAAAATCAGGTAGGCCGTATCTCCGGAGTACAGGCAGACTGCACCTCCGATGATTTTATGTTTGTAGCGGATCAGGAAAATATTGCCGTAATGCTGCTGTTCCGGGTGTGCCTGCAGGTGAAGGAAGAAATTAAGGTCGGGCAGGTACCGGTAAATCTTGTGTGAGTAATATTTTTTCAGCATCTTGAAGAATTCGGTCACTTCTTCAGTCGATTTTGCGGTTTCCATAGTGGCTCCGTTCTGGAGGCCGCGCGCAATCTGGCGCTTCCGGGAGGGGCTCATCCACTTGTCGATGGTTGCGTGGTGGATGGAGTTCCGGACCCTCAGCCATTTTACCGGGAAATAATGGTTCTTTCTGAAATACTTGTATCCGAAGAGCGGTTCCTCCAGGTTGCGGAACTCTATCAGGAAAGAGTCGTTTCCCAGACGGGAGGTAAAATAACTCAGCATTTCGTTGAAGATTTCCTCCCTCTTGTAACGGGAACTGAAGTATTCTCCGGTGCCATACACATACGTTTTGCGGATGAAGTGGAACATCCGGAAATTATACCGGGTGATGCACAGCAGTTTTCCAATGGGTTTTCCTGCTTCCGAAGCGACGAGCAGAATCGGATGGTATCCCGGTGTCTGTTCCAATACCCGGAAAAGTGCCGTAGAGTGAAAGATATTGGTACCGGGCAAATCGGGTATGTTTCTGGAGTCTTCGTATGTCGTTAGTCGGATGGCCATATTCTTAGCATCTAATCTGCATTATCTGTCATGGGGTAAATATAGAAAAATCTGTATAGACGACCAAACCGATTCTGCATTTTCTGACTGTACGGGAAGATTCTTGTCGGACACCGGTGGAATCCGGGGCGGGGAATACCCCCGTAGACTGCTTCGCTGACGGACTCCTAGAACGGATATCCCACCGCAAAATGGAAGGCAAAATCCCGCTTGAAATTAGGAGAGATCACCGGGAAACGGTTGCGTCCGCTTTCCATCGGGTTGATGGCCTTCATACCTCCGTCGAAACGCAGGATCAGGAAGTCGAGGTCGAAGCGTATACCCAGTCCGTAGGATACGGCCAGCTGCTTGTAGAAGCGGTCGAACCGGAACACACCCTCCGAATAGATTCCCTGCGAACGGATGTTCCAGATGTTTCCGGCATCGATGAACAGGGCACCGTTCAGTTTCCAGAACAGCAGGGTCCGGTATTCAAGGTTCAGGTCGATCTTGATGTCTCCCGTATGATTGACATAATCGATGCTGTTGGCATCTCCCTGGTAGGTACCCGGTCCGAGGGTACGGATGCCCCATCCGCGGACACTGTTGGCTCCTCCCGAGAAATAGAGTTTTTCGAAAGGCAGACTCTTGGAGTTGCCGTAAGGTACGGCCACACCGATTCCGGTATGGAAGACCAGGGCATTGCGCTCGTCGATCATGAAATTCTTCGCATAGTCGAAATCGAGTTTCACGTATTGGGCAAAGTTGATATTGGCTAGCTGATAGATGCCGTCGTCACTCTTTTTCCGCTGAGTCAGTATGGAGATTCCGTACATCAGGTTACCGGCTTCTTCAATGTTCAGACGGATGGAGTAAGAGTTTCGCTTGGCCGTTTGCATCGTACTGGCTCCGGCACTGTTATACGTATAGGTATAGCCCAGGCGCACGATGAACAGGTCTTCGTAGCTGTGTCTCAGCAACGGGTTCACTTCGTCCATCCGGTCCAGATACTCCTCGAACGTCGGAGAGGTATAGGGCATGTAGATGTAGTTGATGTCCAGCAGGTCGAACCGGTGTGTAGCCTTTCCCCTCCGTGTCCAGTGATAGCTCCAGGCAGCCGATGCCAGGGTACGCTCAAACTCCGGACGGATCTGCCAGTTGTACTTCACACTGACCTCTGAGGTTGCCCTGATTTTCCGCTTGAAGTCGGAAGAAAGAAAAGGGAACATGAATTCCGGGAAGTTGAGGCTGCTTTCCACCCCGTATTCCATGTAGTTGCTGTTGGCATAGCCCTCCAGTCCGGTAATGGCCTCATAAGCCCCTCTGAGCTTGAGCGAGAAGGACTCCGAACCCTTGAACAGGTTGCGGTGGTTGAAGGTGACCGAGGCAGCGGCTCCCAGGTCGCCGGCAGAGTTGGTACCCTCAATCTCAAATTCCATGGACTTGTTCTTGTTGCGTGAAAGGGTCACATAGGCATCCAGAAAGGCACTGTCGTTCTGTAATACCTCCCGGAAACGGATGTTGGAGTATTTCAGTATGTGAAGCCGGCTCAAGGAAGCATAGGTATTCTGTACGTCCCGGCTCTGGTACAACTGCCCTTTGGTGATGAAATTGCTTTCTTCCAGTACCTTCGGGCGCAGGAACATCTTGTCGTTATAATAAATCTGTATGTGGTCGGTCGAGAATCTGTGGAGCTGGCCGAAACTTTCTTCCGAGAGGGAAGTGGGGTCGGTATCCAGCAGGTAGTTGACCTCCCTGACGGTGTATTGCCGGTGGGTGGAAGGAGAGTCTTCCTTGAGTCTTTGGAAAGGAGCAATCTGCATGGTCAGGTCAATCTTGTGGGTGTTCAGGATGGTATCGGCCTGGAAGGTGATGAAATCTTTGTTGAACCGGTAGTATCCTCTGTCCTGCAGGTACTGGGTGATGCGCTGGCGTTCGGCATCCAGCTGGTTGACGTCGAAGCGCATGCCTTTCTGCAGGTTGATACGGATGGAGTCGTCGCGGAACAGGGCGTTGATCCGTGCATCGTCAGTGTCGTATCCGATGTAGTCAATCACGTAGGGCTCGCCCGAGGTGATCTGGTAGCAGACCTTCATGCGGTTGCCTTTTGGGGTTTCCCGTACGGTGACGGATGCTCCCATATAACCGATGTTCTGTACGGCTTTCTGTATCTCCTGACGGGTTTCCTGAGCCAGTTCCCTGTCGTAAATGACCGGGGCATCTCCCAGTCGTCTCCACAGGCGGTTGATCCACCGGGTCGAGTCCTGTCCGGAGGCACTGTAAATGTACATCGGTATCTTTACCAGACTGAACCACTTGGCGTTAGGGCTCTGGCGCACGTAGGCCGTCATGTAGGAAGGCTTGATTTCTTTGTTGTCGGATTCTATCTTGACATCGTCCAGCAGATAACTGTCCTGAGGGATAAATTTATTGACTGAGCATCCGGATAACACCAGAAGCAGGTACATACAACAGATATATAAATAGACTTTTATCTTCATGCCGGAATATCGAATCTTAATGCAAAATTATGTGCAAAGATACCAATTTATTAAAAATATCTTCTTAGCTTTGTACGTGAATAATTGTTATTTTTATCAACTTGTTAGTCATGCTCAGTAAAAATAAAATCAAATATATACGCTCGTTGGAACTGAAGAAAAACCGGAAGCAGGAACAGGCTTTCCTTGCCGAAGGGAATAAGCTGGTCGGTGATTTGTTGGGGATTTTTCCTTGTCGTCTGGTAGTGGCCACCGGTCAGTGGCTGGAAGAGCATGCCGGTATTCAGGCCGATGAGGTGTATGAGGTGAGCCGGGAGGAGCTGTCGAAGGTGAGTCTGCTGAAGACGCCGCAGGAGGTGCTGGCGGTTTTCGGACAGCCGGAATGGAAGTGGACGCCCGAAGAGGTGTCCGGATCGTTGTGCCTGGCCCTCGATGATGTGCAGGACCCGGGAAACCTGGGAACCATTGTGCGCATTGCCGACTGGTTTGGCATTGAGCATGTATTCTGCTCCACGGGTACGGTGGATATTTACAATCCGAAAGCGATTCAGGCTACGATGGGGGCAGTGGCCCGCGTGAAACTGCATTACGTGGATCTGGAGGCGTTTATCCGGAAAGTTTCGGAACGGGACGTGCCGGTATACGGTACCTTCCTCGACGGGGAGAATCTGTATGAGCACGACCTGCAGAACCGGGGGGTGATTGTGATGGGCAACGAAGGAAATGGCATCAGCCGTGAGATTGCTGCCCTGGTCAACCGCAAGGTGCTGATTCCGAATTATCCGCAGGGCAGGGAGACGAGCGAGTCCTTGAACGTGGCGGTGGCTACGGCTGTGGTCTGCTCGGAATTCCGCCGCAGGGCGACTGTGAAATAAAAAGAAGTCTGTTAGGGAAACTACTGGCAGCAGACACAGATATTCTAGAAGTAAGTTTGGTTAGTAAAAAGAAAAAGCATCCTTGACGGCCCAGCGGCGCTGTCAAGGATGCTTTGTTTATTTTTTACGGATGAAAATCAGTCCGGACGGGTAAGTGCCGTTTTCTCCGCTCCACTCCAGCTGGAGGAAGAAAGGTGTTCCGGCCTCAAACTGGTCTACCGAGAAGCTGTAGGTAGCTACGGAAGCCTGTGGACCGACCTGTTTTTCTTCTTTCGATCCGGCGAGTTTCTCGTCCCGTTTCAGCAGGCTGAACGAATGAATGGTCAGTTTCTCGTTGCCTTTGGTGTGAATGAACGACAGCTCGTAGTCGCCGTTGCCGGAAATCTTTCCGGTACACTCAATCTTCAGCGGACTGGGTAGATTGGGGTTGCCGGCAGGATTCCAGTTGTATACAAATTCACCGTACTCCTTATAGGCCGAGTAATCGGGGGCGAAATACAGCGGCAATGAGTAGTGGTGGTTGTCGACTACGGTAATGGCATGGAAGTCATTCTTGTCGGCCACCCGTACCGGTCCGTTGTATTCGGCAGAATGGATGCTCGGGTACCGTCCGTTGGTGGTATACAGGATCCGGGCTCCTTCTACGTTTGATTTCAGAGTAATCTCCGTTTCTCCGTTACTGTTTTCCTTCATGTCCGTAATCTCCGGTTCGGGCACGCGGTAATGGCAGCCCTTATGGTCCAGTTTGGCATAATGATAGCGGATACGCGACTGGAAGTCGGCATAGTTGCGGTCGGCCATCTTACCCCAGGCTACTTCCGAGAGAGCAAGCAGACGGGGGAAGGTCAGGTATTCGGCATAGTTCTCCGAACGGTTCTCATTCAGCAGGGGAAGTTCCTGCAGTACGGTGCCGTGAATGAACTGGTCGGACCAGAGGCAGCCCTGTACCCCGATGACGGTGGAAGTGGGTGAGTAATCATTGATTTCCATCGAATAGCATTTCTCGAGAGAGATAGGGGGCATCCATCCCGCTGCCTTGATCTCGCCGGGTGTCTTGCTCTCGGCAAAATCGAAGTACATGTGGGTAGCAGGAGTCAGAATGGCCTTGTGTCCCGTACGGGTAGCCTGTATGCTGTCGCCTACGTTGTGCCACATCAGTGCCACTACCGGATTCTTTACCTTTCCCCGCTGTATGATTTCTTCCCAACCGATGACGGTGCGGTCCTTTTCCTTCATCATGTCCGAAACGACGTTGGTCAGATAGCCCTGCAGTTCCGAAGCCTTTGTCAGTCCCTCGCGTTTCATGACCGCCTGACAGCGCGGACATTCTTCCCAGCGGGTATATACGGCCTCGTCTCCTCCGATGTTGATGTAGTGTGAGGGGAAGAGGGCCACGGTTTCGTCGAGTACGTCTTTCAGGAACTGATAGGAACTTTCCTTTCCTACGCACAGCAGGTCACGGCTGATGAAATGCTGGACGGGCACTTCATGCTGTTCGCCGGTACAGCACAGCCACGGATAGGCCGCTACGGCCGAAAGCATGTGTGCCGGGAACTCAATTTCGGGAATGATCTCCACGTTGCGCAGTCTTCCGTATTCGATGATTTCCTTGATGTCTTCCTGGGTATAGTAGCCGCCCAGCCGTTTGCTGTCGGGACCGGCCCATGCTCCGATTTCGGTCAGCAGCGGGTATTTCTTGATTTCCAGTCGCCATCCGGAGTCGTCAATCAAGTGGAACTGCAGCTTGTTCAGCTTGTACATGGCCATCATGTCGATGTATTTCTTGACGAAATCCTTGTCGTAGAAGTAGCGGGCTACGTCGAGCATCATGCCTCTCCAGGGACGTTCCGGAGCGTCGTAGACAGAAACGGCGGGAACCGTCCAGCTGACATTGCGCTGGCGTTCGCGACTGTATACCTCCGAGGGGAAGAGCTGCAGCAGGGTCTGTATGCCGTAGAATACACCGGCTTCATCGGCTCCGCAGATGGTGACTCCTTTCGGATTGGTTTCCAGCCGGTAGCCTTCGCTGTCCTTAATCTGTGAGGGGGAAAGGCTGAGGCGGATATCGGCTTTCCTGGTACCTTCCTGAACGGTCAGGTCCCAGCCGGTCGAGCGGCTGAGGAGGTCTTGCAGGTATTCGGCCTGTTCCTGGAGGCCTTTTTCATAACCGATGACAGTCTGGGCTGTCAGCGTGAAATTTCCTTTGTTCTGAGTAACCTGGACAGGCTGGGGAATGATGGAAACGGGTTGTGCGTCTGCAACAGAGAGACTGCATGCGAGCAGGCAACTTATGATTCCTTTGCCTATGAGTCGGGGTGTGGATGGGTGAATCATCATGATTTTAAGTTTAACAATAGTGAATGTATCAGATAAATGCAACAACAATTGCATGGTTACACTTGCAAATATAGTGAAAGGTGAGGCAGAGACAAAAGGAAGCATTGTTTTATTATTCTGGCTTTGCCGGACCGTATCCTATTATTTGCGTGAAATGCAAATATAGTGAAATTCCTTGATTCTTTAAAATTTGTGTGGCGATAAAGGAAGAAACCTGGATGTCTGTAAATGCAAAAAGCGTGTGGCTTGCTTCTGTAATTTGTTTGCCGGCGTGGTTTGGATAATCAGCGTCGGCAACTGATAAATCGGCGCCGTAGCGTATTGGATTGGCGGGGAAAGTTAGGGTATGTATCTTCTTTCACCGAAATAAATCCGGTGTAACGGCAAAGAATATGTGGCGGCCGGATTAATTTGGCAGCAAGGCGACCGGGGCATTTTACGAAAAGCAAATTGGCCGACTTATTAGATTATTCCACCGAAAATACGTAAGTTTGCGTCATTAATACAGAAAAATACGAAAATGGAAAACTTCAGTGATTTGATCCGACTGCGGCGCAGCATGCGCAAGTTTACTTCCGAGGAACTGGCTCCGGAAGAAGTGGTAACCTTGCTGAAGGCGGCATTGATGTCGCCTACCTCCAAGCGTTCAAACAGTTGGCAGTTCATTGCTGTCGACGACAAGGAGACGCTCGATAAACTGTCACGGTGCAAAGAACACGGGGCGGCTTTCCTGGCCGATGCCGCACTGGCCATTGTGGTGATGGCCGATCCGCTGGCCAGCGATGTCTGGATAGAGGATGCCTCGGTGGCTTCCATCCTGATTCAGCTTCAGGCAGAAGACATGGGACTGGGCAGCTGCTGGATACAGGTGCGTGAGCGGTTTACTGCTACCGGCATGTCTTCGGATGAGTATGTACACGGAATACTCGACATTCCGTTGCAGCTGCAGGTGCTTTCCATCATTGCCATCGGACACAAGGGAATGGAACGCAAGCCCTTCGACGAGGAGCATCTGCAGTGGGAGAAGGTACATATCAATAAGTACGGAGGAAAATAAACGTGTCGGCGAAAATGGCAAATCAACACGATACCTACCGGGCCCTGGCGGTCTTTCTGGGACTGACGGGGCTGCTCCATCTGGTCAACGGGTGGATTTCTTTTGCATCCATGGGACTGCCGTGGGTAATGGAGAAGGATACGGTGCTGCTCTGTGCGGCGGTGGTCTTTCTCTGGTTCAAGGCCGACAAGTCGGTGGGCCTGATTCTGCTGACGGTATGGCTGATACAGAACATTGCACTGGTCATCCGCTGGCTGGGACAGATGTCGGGTTACCTGCTTCCAGTGACGCTGCTGACGGTAGGGGGCTTGCTGTACTGGTTCTCTTCGCGTAAATGACTGCAGGGAGAGGTATCTGAAGCATATTTGTAATCACTTTAACAGGAAGGAATCTGGAAAATGAGTTTGAATCGGATTGTTTTGATAGGGGCCGGAAATGTGGCTACGCACCTGGGAGAGGCCTTGTCGCGGGCAGGGTATTCCATTGTGCAGGTATACAGTCGTACGGAGGCGTCGGCTTCGGAACTTGCCGGAAAGTTGCATTGCAGCTATACGGTTGCCGTGGAGGATGTTACCGCTGAGGCGGATCTGTATGTGGTTTCGGTGAAAGACGACGCTTTGCCTGTGCTGGCAGCACAACTGGGGAAGGTGAACCGGGAAGCCTTGTTTGTACATACGGCGGGGAGTGTACCGATGGATGTCTGGAAAGGAAAAGCCGACCGTTACGGTGTGCTGTATCCGATGCAGACGTTCAGCAAGCAGCGACCGGTCGATTTTACCACGGTGTCTTTTTTTGTGGAGGCACTCCGCAAGGAAGACAGTGAGGCATTGATGGAACTGGCGGTCGGATTGGGAGGAAAGGCTTACGAGGCTTCTTCCGGACAACGGCGTTTTCTGCACATCGCGGCGGTGTTTGCCTGCAATTTCTCGAACCACATGTATGCGGTGGCCAAGCATCTGCTGGATGCACACGGATTGCCTTTTGAGGCAATGTATCCCCTTATCGACGAGACGGCACGGAAGGTGCATGAGATGGCTCCGGTGGCGGGGCAGACGGGGCCGGCTCAGCGGAACGATGTCCAGGTAATGGACGGACATCTGAACATGCTGGCAGACGAACCGGAACTGGCGGAGATTTACCGGATGGTGAGTCGCAATATTTATAAGTATTCATCTGAAAAAGAGTAAGAAATCATAAAGAAGAAGGACTAAAGTATGATAGATTATGACTTGACGAAAATAAAGGCGCTGATTTTTGATGTGGACGGCGTACTGAGTGCGGAGACTATTGTGCTGCATCCGAACGGGGAACCGATGCGGACGGTGAACATCAAGGATGGCTATGCCTTGCAGCTGGCTGTGAAATGCGGACTGCATGTGGCGATTATTACCGGCGGACGGACGGAGGCGGTCCGGAAACGCTACGAGGGTCTGGGTATACAGGATGTGTACCTGGGGGCATCGGTGAAGACGCGGGAGTATGCCGAACTGATGAAGAAGTACGACCTGAAGCCGGAGGAAGTGCTTTATATGGGTGATGATATTCCGGACTATGAGGTGCTGAAACTGGTGGGACTGCCTTGCTGTCCGGCGGATGCGGCTCCTGAAATCAAGTCGGTATGCCGTTATATCTCACACCGGAACGGTGGATATGGCTGTGGCCGTGATGTGGTGGAACAGGTGTTGCGGGCACAGGGAAAGTGGATGGAAGAAGAAAAGGCTTTCGGCTGGTAAGTGCCGCAATCGTAGAACAAGTGTCTGTTGCAGCGGAACGGCGGAATGGCTGAATGTCTGTTGCAGCGGGATATTCAAAAATAAACAAGAAAATGGTACTGGATAATTTAAGGAAATATCGGATTATATTGGCTTCCAACTCTCCAAGGCGGAAGGAACTGCTGGGGGGACTGGGAATCGATTATGAGGTGAAGGTGCTTCCGGGCATCGACGAGAGCTATCCCGATTCCCTGAAAGGGGAGGAGATTCCGGTGTACATTGCATCGGAAAAGGCAGCTGCCTACCGGGCGGTGATGCAGGAGAACGACCTGATCATTACGGCAGATACGATTGTGTATCTCGACGGTGAGGTGCTGGGCAAGCCTCGTGATGCGGCGGATGCCGCCCGGATGTTGCGTCTGCTCTCAGGAAAGACGCATCAGGTCATTACGGGAGTCTGCATTACGACGCAGGCCTTCCAGAAGTCGTTCGCTGCCGTAACGGAGGTTACGTTTGATACCTTGTCGGAAGAGGAAATCGACTATTATGTCAGCAAGTATGTGCCGATGGACAAGGCGGGTTCGTACGGCATTCAGGAGTGGATCGGTTTCATCGGTGTCACGGGAATGAAGGGCTCGTACTTCAATGTGATGGGACTTCCGGTGCAGCGTCTGTACAGGGAACTGAAGGGACTGTAAGCTGGTGCGGCGATTCAGGGCAGAAGCGGTATATCGACAGAAAGATTGTCGGTATACCGCTTCTGTGCGTTTAAGAGGCTGCTTATTTTTTCAGAAATTCGCTGGGGGACATTCCGGTCACCTGTTTGAAGACCCGGTTGAAGTTGGTGGGGATGTTGAAGCCGACCTCATAGGCTACCTGTTTCATGTTTTTCTCTCCGTCGGAGGCCAGTTCGATGGCACGGATGATGCGCTGGCGGTTCAGGTAGTTGCAGAAATGGATGCCGGATGCATTGAACAGCCGGCTGAGGTTGCGGACAGACAGTCCGAACTGTGCAGCCACGTCTCCTATCTTGAGCTCCTCCTGCAGGTGGTCGGTCATGTATTCCAGTATGGCAGGAAGACGGGAGTCGTTCGACAGTACGACATTCTTGAAGAGTCTCTCCGTATGTGGGCAGATGCTTGCCAGCATGCGGAAGAAACTGATGGAGTACTGGTAGATGTCGGGGTGCTGCAACTGACTGATGGAGGGGACGAAGGTGGCCAGGAACTTCAGGTTTTCCGAAATCAGCGGGTTGACCGGATAGATGGCAAACTGCGACTGGGTCTCTGAGGGCAGGGGCAGCGGGAGACTGGCATAGAAAATGACCAGTGAGGCCTGACGGTTGTTGCTGGTAAGCCGGTGGGCGGTGTGGGCCGGAATCCAGGCAATGTGCTTTTCGGGTACGAAGTAGCTGGTGCTTCCGATGTATACGTGAAGGGTACCCGAGAGGGTATAGATGATCTGGAATTTTTGATGGATGTGTTCGGTGATGTTGATGTCTTCCCATCCGGTTTTCTTGACCAGAATTTCGTGGACTTCGGATTCTCTGATAATGCCAAGGTAGTTTATCTGTTCGTGGTTCATGAGCGGTGATATGGCTTAAATGGATAATATTATTGCTTAATATGCAAATCCGGTACAAATTTAATGGATTAATTTTGCGCATCAAAAATCTGAAGGCTCGTTCTTAGGTGTAAGAGCAGTCTTTCAGTGGCTTACTGTCAGGATGAATGTGCAGACCGGAGGGAAAAGAATAAAGGATAATGGATAAATATATTTGCAATGATTAAGCGGAATGTAATAGGTATTGGTTTATTGGGACTGTCAATGGCCCTGCAGGCGCAGGAAAAACTGCTGACGATTGAGGAGATGTTCCGGATTGCGGACAGCAACAGCACGGAACTTCAGTTGCACCGGTTGAGGATGAGTGAGGCGGAACAGGGAATACGGATTGCGAAAAACGACCGTTTGCCTTCGGTGGGAGCGCAGGTGGAACTGAATTATATCGGTGACGGGGTCATGACGGAACGTGATTTTTCCGGAGGGATTCATGCGGACATGCCGCACTGGGGAAACACCTTCGTTGTCAAGGCTTCTCAGGTGATATATGCAGGTGGAGAAATATCCCGGGGCATTGAACGTAGTCGGCTGGAGGCAGAGGCAGCCGGACATGAGTACTGTATTACACAACAGGATCTTCGTTTTCTGCTTCTGGGATATTATCTCGACCTGTTTCAGTTGAACAACCAGCGGACGGTCTACGAACGGAATGTGGAGCAGACGCAGATTCTGGTGAAGGATATGAAGGCGGCTTACCGGCAGGGAACGGCACTGAAGAGTGACATTACCCGCTATGAGCTGCAGCTGCAGAACATTCAGCTCCGGCTGACGGCTACCGAGAATGAAATCAATAAGATTAATTACCGGTTGCTGACGGCACTGGGCCTCGATCAGGGATTGCAGATTGTGCCTGATAAAAACTCACTGCTGGTAGCCGAGGTGGATTCACTCAGTGAGCAGGACTGGAGATGGGCGTCGAAGGAGGCTCCGAGGTTGCAACTGGCGGATACGGAAATCGCGCTTTCCAGAAACCGGGAGCGCCTGATCCGGGCCGAACGTCTGCCTCGGGTGCATTTCTCGCTGACCAGTGAACTGAACGGACCGATTCTGGTGGAGGTTCCTCCGCTGAACAATAATTTTGCATATTGGTTTGCGGGGGTCAGTGTGTCGTACAGCTTTGATTCGCTCTTCAAAAGTCACAAGAAACTGAAGCAGGCTAAAATTGCCATCATGCGCTCTGAGATGGCAAAAGAACAGGTGGCCGAGGAAGTCGACAATTCGATTCATGCAGCTTATGTGGACTTGAATGAGGCGTATATCCGTTTGCGGACGCAGCAGAAAAGCGTGCAGCTGGCTCATGAGAATTATGGGATCGTGCGGCAGCGTTACCTGAACGGACTGGCACTGATTACTGACATGCTGGACGCAAGCAATACGCAGCTGGATATGGAACTGCAGCTGGCTAATTATCAGATTGGAATATTGTATCAGTATTATTTACTTAAAAAGTTAACAGGAACCCTTTAATGTAAGACGACTATGATTCAGAATAAGAAAAGAGTAATTCCTAATTTCATCATATCATTAATCATTGTAGCTGGAATCGGATGGGTGTGTGCCAAGTTTGTACATCTTGGAAATGTGGAGTTTACAGACAATGCACAGGTCAAACAGCACTTGTCTCCGGTGAGTACGAGGGTGCAGGGATTCATCAAGAAAATCTGCTTTGAGGAGTATCAGCAGGTCCACAAGGGGGATACGCTGGTAATCATAGAGGATACGGAATACCGGCTGAAGCTGGCGCAGGCCATTGCGGACTATAAGAATGCACTGGCCGGAAAGAGTGCGATGCATACTACAATCAATACGACGCAGAACAATATTTGGGTGACGGATGCGGCGATTGAGGAGCAGCGTATCCGGCTGCAGAATGCGGAGACGGATTACAAGCGTTATCAGCAACTGGTGAAGGAGGAGGCGGTGACACCCCAGCAGTTTGACCGGGTAGAGACGGATTATGCGGCTACCAAGGCTCGTTATGAGCAGCTGCTCAGGCAGAAGGAGTCTACGAATCTCTTGAAACAGGAACAGATACAGCGTCTGGACCAGAACGAGGCGGCCATCAAACTGGCTGAGGCTGCACTGGAACTGGCCCGGCTGAATTTGTCTTATACGATTATCGTGGCGACTACCGACGGGGTCACGGGACGGAAGAACATTCACGAGGGGGAACTGGTGCAGCAGGGAGAAACGCTGGTGACGCTGGTGGACGGTACCGACAAGTGGGTGATAGCGAATTATAAGGAGACACAGACTACGGATATGAGAACCGGACAGCCGGTGGAGGTTCGGGTGGATGCCATTCCGGGAATTGTCTTTGAGGGAAGTATTGCTTCCATTTCGGATGCAACGGGAGCGGCGTATTCGCTGATTCCTCAGGATAATGCGGCAGGCAACTTTGTGAAGGTGGAACAGCGGATTCCGGTGCGCATTGAGTTTACGGAGAATAATCGTCCGGAGGACTTGAATCGTCTTCGGGCGGGAATGAATGTGGAGTGTACTGTTAAAGTGAACCGCTGATGCGCTGGCTTGTGTTTTCCAACCGTCCCAAGGTCCTGTATTTTAAGGACAGTGTACCGACGGGGGCATGTATTGTCTTATCGTTGTTTTTTGCAATGGTATTTCAGTTCAATGGCGGTGTCTTTCTTCCTGCGGCACTCCAGATGTCGAGTGCACTGGGATGCATCCAGGAGGATGTGACAATGGCCGGATATGCTTCCTTTATCGGGATGACGGTGATTTTCCCGATTTTGTTCCGCTTGAAAAGCCGGTTTACGACGCGGATGATTTTCATGGTGGTCTGTCCGGTACTGATTGCGTGCAACCTGATGATGTTGCATGTCGAGAATATCTATGTGATGATTGGGGTATGTTTTGTCTCCGGATTTTTCCGGATGTGGGGAACCTTCGAATGTTTTTCCAATATTCGCCTGAGTGTGACTCCGTCCGGAAATTTCTCGGTCTTTTATCCGGTCATCTATATCGTGGTGTTGGAGAGTATCCAGCTTTCTGGACTGGTGACGATACAGATAAGCGACTGGGCGAACTGGCGCTATATGCATTGGTTTGTAATCGGAATGCTGGCGTGTGTGTGGCTTTGTGTGTTTTTTCTGACCAAGCATGTCCGGATGCAGCGGAAAACGCCTCTTTACGGAATTGACTGGCTGGGAGGGGTGCTTTGGGGAGTGGTGCTGTTCTGTGTGGTGTTTGTCTGTATCTATGGGGATTATTACGATTGGCTGGACAGTGCGAGGATACGTGCGGCTCTGGTGACTGCCGTGGTACTGATACTGGTCAGCATCAACCGGATGCACCGGGTGTCCCGCCCTTATATCTCTCCCGAGGTATTCGGATATCGTCATTTCCCTACCATTCTGGTCTTGTTTCTGGCGCTGTGTCTGTTCCTGACTACCGCTTCGGTATTGCAGGAACGTTTCATGAGATCGATCCTGAACTTTGACATGCTGAATGCGGTATCGTTGAACTGGTATGTCTTTGTGGGCATTCTGGTAGGGGCCGGGGTGGTATTTTACCGGCAGGTGGTGCTGCGGAAGGGATTTAAGTTCCTGATATCGTTAGGATTTATCCTGATTGTCGTCTATCAGTACTGCATGTATTTTCTGATTGATCCGAACCTGAATATCGAGAGTCTGTATTTCCCGAATTTTCTGAAGGGGGTCGGCCACGGGATTCTGTATATCTCACTGACAATTTATGTGGCGAAAAGTGTTCCGTTCAAGCATTTCTTTCAGGGACTGTGTGTATTGAGCTTTATCCGTACGAGCATCGCTACTCCCTTGGGAACGGCCATCTTGAACCGCTGGCTGCGGATTCTTCAGGGGGAGAATATCGGATTGCTGGCACGGACCATCGACAAGGTGCAGAATGTCCCGGTACAGGAATTGTATGGGGAGGTGGTCCGGCAGACTGTGCTGACCAGTATCAAGGGACTGTTCGGTTATGTCTGTGTATTGGGGACTGTCTTTCTGGCCGTGCTGCTGAGTTATCGGCTTTGGCGGAAAATACGTTTTCACGAGGAGTGAGATGATGGATGCCTCGGCTATGGTTTTTTCTTGAATTTGGAAAGAAATCGCGCTGTTGCTCCGAGGCTGAAGCTTTAGAACCGGATTCATATATGGGTTAAAATAATAGTAGTGGAGCAGGATGCTCAAATGTAATCGGGCAAGAGAATGTCAGTACGACAATCATCTTGCCCGATTCTGGTAATATACAGGTGATGAATCAGTCTCCTCTGTAATAATACAGCAGTGAATGCCGTGCAATGAAGTCGGCATTTTCGGTGACCAGACCGGCTGTCTGTGTACCCGGAATGACGGCTTCAGGCAACCATTTCTGACGGATGCATAAGGTCAGCAGGTCGGGAGGACAGAGGGTCTCTTCCGTCAGCAGGCGGAAGGCATTGGCCTGAGCCTTTTCCTTATCATAGAGCGGATTGGCCGGGTCGGAGATATACTCGCAGATGTCCTTGGCCAGCAGAATGCCTTTTTCCTCGTTGGTCATCAGAATGAAGTTGCGGAAAGGCTTCAGATGCGGAAGGGTATGATTGTCGTCGTCCTGCCATTTCAGCACATCCACCAGGAACCGTCGCAGTTCGTCATACCCGTTCAGATAGACTACAGGATGTCCTTGGGTCTGGGCGGTAAAGAGACGGTACATTTCCCGGTTCTTCTCTTTGGTCTGTGCCGGAACAGGGTTTTCCGCAAGATACAGTCCCTTGATTTTCTTCCAGTCGGTATTTCCGGACAGCAGGTCGACCCATTCGTGCAGGAACAGAGCCAGTGGTCCGGTCGGAATAATAAAGCGGTCGGACGGAGTTACCCGTTCGATGTAAGGCGCCATGGACGGTTCAGTCAGATAGGTATGTCCGAACAGCCAGGTCAGTTTCTGTAACCCCTCTTTTTCGCTGCCCGGGGCATCGAAATACCCGTTCAGGCATTCATTCTCCGGAGCTTCCTCGTAGGCTTGTGCCAATGGAGCCGCAAGAAGACCGGCCAGTCTGTCGATATCCGGGTCTTCCGGAGAAAGATAAGGATGGGGAAACAGGGCTTTCTGCCAGGTGTTCCAGACAAGGAATTTCAGGTCCGACTGATTCGGCTCTCCCTCACAATAGTCAGCCTCTGTCGGATAGAAAGGAAGTGTACGGCCGTACAGGCGACGATGCTCTTGCGTGAAACTTTCCCAGAGTCCCAGTCCCGAAATGAGGTCTTCCAGATAGGCCGCTGCGTACAGGGCCAACTTGCGCTGATAGGTATCCGGAAGTTCCGACTCCTTAAGGCTTTCATACAGACGGTTAGCCAGTCCCACAAAATACATGTCCGAAGGCTGTTGCTGGGTATATGGATGGATTTGCATCCATTCGTTAGGATAGATTTTCGAATGTTTCATGGTTCAAGGGTTGATAAGGTTTACGGACAATGGATGTGGCTGCGGGCATAAGCATCCGGCAGGTACAGCCATTGTCCGGTATACGGTTTTTATTTTTTGGTGAACAGCGTGACGAGCAGGGAACAGCTGGCAAGACCGATGCCGACTGCCGTGACTCCCGCCCACTCAAAGTGATGCCAGAAGGTTCCGGCCAAGAAGGTACCTGTGGCTCCTCCCAGGAAATAAGTGGTCATGAAGATGGTATTCACCCGGTTGGCTGCCTGAGGAGCCTGTGAGAGCGCGCAGGTCTGATTGCTGATCTGTACGCACTGCATACCTATGTCAATCAGGATGATGCCCGAAATGATACCCAGATAGCTGTCCCGGAAGATATAAAGGATGATCCATGACAGAATCAGAATTCCGCATCCGATGAAGTTGAATTTGCGCACTCCCAGTTTTTGGACAAACTTTCCGACAAAGGAAGCGGTCAGTGCCCCCGCCATTCCACACAGTCCCAGTAGGCCGATCACGTTGTTTCCGGCATAGAAAGGAGCCCCGCTCATCTTGAATGCCAGACAGGCCCACAGTGCCAGGAAGCATCCGAAGCACAGTCCGGCTCTGACGGAAACCAGACGCAGGGTCGCATTTTCTCTGATAAGGGTAAAGAGTGATTTCATGAGTCCGCCGTAGGTACCTTTGTAATTTTGAGGCATATCCGGCAGGATGCGGATGATGATGACAATGCAGATCAGCATCAGTACGGATGCGATGTAGAAGATGGTTCTCCATCCCCAGTATTCACCGACGATACCGCTCACCACCCGTGAGCCCAGGATACCGGTAAGCAGTCCGCTGACAATGATGCCTACGTTCTGTGCCTTTTTGTGCGGCTCGGAAAACTGTGCGGCTATCGGAATGAAGATCTGCGGCATCACCGAACATATTCCGGTAATGGCCGATGCCAGCAGTACGAAACCGATGTGGTTGGCCATGCCGAATCCCAGCATGGAGACAGCCAGCAGCAGGAAGTTGACAATGATGATGTGCTGCCGTTTGCATAAGTCTCCCAACGGGATGATGAACAGCAGTCCCAGTGCATACCCAATCTGTGTAGTCATGGGAATCAGGTTGGCTGTAAATTCCGAAACGCCAAGGTCCTCGCTGATTCGGTTCAGCAGAGGCTGGTTGTAATATAAATTGGCAACAGAGATGCCTGCGATACCGGCCAGTGTCCATAACAGTGACAAAGGCACGCCTTTATTTTCTTCTAACACCTTTTTCATGCCGCAAATGTAATAAATTCCTCCGAATTTCAATTACTCTGGGTTTCGATAGGTATGGTGTTTTCCTTGTAGGCAGCAAATCCTTTCACTTTTACCCGCTCTTTCTTCTGTTCTTCCTCGATGGCGGTTGCTCCCAGCTGGTTCATGTTGTCCTTGATGGTATTGTGGGTATCAAAGAAATAGTCGAGCAGCATCTTCAAGTGTTCATCGGGCTCGGCTTCCACCGGAGAAAAGAAGGTATGACAATGCGAGTGCAGACCGATGGTCTTTTCGTCTTCATCGGCCATGTATACGGTAGTCACCAGTGAGTTCACGTTCGACAGGTTGATGATTTCCTTCAGGAAAGGAAGGGCCTCATTGTCGTTGCTGATGGAGCCCCACCAGGGATTCCAGATCATGATAAAGCGGTTTTCCTCTTCTGCAGCAATGTAGAAGTCATCGCCCTGGTACTTGAACGATACATGTCCTTCCTCATTGATTTCGGGCTGGCAGCCGATTTTCTTCAGCGTGCGTATCACCAGTTCCTGTGTACTGATTCCGTCCAGTTCATTACGTGTCATCCGTTCCAGGTGTGCCAGCCGTCTTTTACGGTCCTGAATGACGCGCAGCAGGAACAGGACTACCGGCCAAAGGGCAAGTGCGATTACGGCTATCAGGAGGGTAATGTCGGAAAGTTGTGTCATATCATCGAGGTTTTAGTTAGTTAATGATGCATTTGAGACACCGGAAAAGTACAGTCAGTATCAGATGACTTGTGGAGTATCTGTCTGATTATTACTTTTGTCTTGTCCGATATAAAGATAAGAATTTATTTTTATGAATATTCACATCAGAGGCATTTTTTTTAATTTGCTTTAATGCAGTGAACGGGCCTGAGATTTGTTTTATGAATAGAAGTTTTAAAATGAGAGAACGATGAAAAAGATGTTATTTATGATGCTGACTTTACTGATTACAGTAGGGGGCATCCAGGCGCAGGAAGTAGAAAAGGAACTGACACGCGAACAGAAGAAGGAACTGCAGGAGCGGTTGGACAGTCTGATGTTTGCTGAGGCGGTACAGGCAATAGATAACAAGATGTTTACGCTGGAGGCAGACCAGGTGGTGTTCAAGTATGGCCAGACGGCATATGTGAACGCAAATACCAACTTTGTTTCGGTGAAAGACGATGAGGCCGTGGTACAGGTGGCTTTCAACATTCCGGTATCGGGACCGAACGGTCTGGGAGGAGTGACTGTAGAAGGTAAGGTGACGTCTTACGAGGTGAAGAAGAGCAAGAAGGGTACCGTAAGGGTTTCCATGAATGTGATGGGTACCGGTATTTCTGCCCGCGTGGATATCACGATGGCAGGAGGCAGTAACCGGGCTTCGGTGGAAATCAGCCCGAACTTCAACTCCAACCGGATGACACTGAACGGTGTGCTGTTGCCGCTGGAAAAGAGCAATGTATTCAAGGGACGTTCGTTCTGAGATGGAACATATGATTTGAATGAATAAAAAACAGAAACTTATGAAAAAGATTTTATTTCTGGCATGTCTGGCACTGGGAGTGTCAGCTTGTGAAAAAGACCCGGATCTGAGCAATCTCGACGGGAATATGGTAGTCTATACGGACTATGACAACAGTACGGATTTTTCGGCTTATACGACTTATTTCCTGCCCGACAGTATCCTGGAGGCGGGGGCCATACGGGCTTCTTACTGGAAGGACGAAAATGCCCAGACGCTGATCAAGGAGGTAGAGGCGAATCTGAACAGCAGGGGATACACGCGTATTACGGACCCGGAGAAAAAGGATGAAGCCGATTTTGGTGTACAGCTTTCCTACATTGCCGAAACCACTCAGGTGGTGACCGGCGGGTATTGGAACGGATGGTGGGATACCGGATTCTGGGGCCCCTGGTGGGGAGGAGGATGGTATTATCCGTATCCGGTCACTTACTCGTACGACACCAATGCACTGGTGATGGAGATGGTAGACCTTACCCGGAAACAGGAAGGAGAAGGAAGTACGTCACAGACCATACCGGTGGTGTGGTATGCCAATGCACAGGGATTCAAGTATAGTAGCGGTAAGCTGAATCTGCAACTGATGGTGTCTGGTATCGACCAGGCCTTTATGCAGTCGGCTTATATCACACGTAATAAATAACAGGAGGAAGGTAATTATGAAAACAAAAAGAATATTTCGGAGACTGGCCTTGCTGGTGAGCGCAATGGCTTTTTGCATGGGGAATGCGTACGGACAGTGGAATTCGTCGAAAGCGCATCTGATTGTTGACTGGCAGATGAATGCTCCTCTTTCTACCGATTTTGCAGATAAGATCAGTGGATGGGGTATGAACATAGAGGGATTGTATGATATTACTTCCCGCTGGTCGGCAGGTGCGTTCATCAATTTCCATACCAATCATAAGTATATCGACCGTCAGGTACTTTCACTGTCTCCTACGGAGTCGCTGACTACCGACCAGCAGCGTTCGGCTTATCAGCTTCCTTTTGGTGCGGCTACGGCGTATAATCTGTATAACAGCGACAGCTTTAAGTTTTATGCGGGAGCCAAACTGGGAGCGGTGTATGCGCGCAATACCACGTATTACGGTACCGGTGGGGTGTATGATTCGGCCTGGGGATTTTATGCTTCTCCTGAATTGGGTATAAAGGTATTTCCTTTCCGTGAAAAGAAGATCGGACTGCATCTGGCAGGTTACTATAGTTTCATGACGAACCAGACCGTTACGCTGACTACAGACATTGACGGTCAGAGCAATGCAGGTTTCCGTCTGGGTATCATTTTCTAAATCGGTTTAGCTTGGTTCATCTGCCGCTTTCACAGAGGGGCAGAAACAGTAAAAAGAGGCTGCGACAGCCTCTTTTTTTATGCCGTGTATACTGGTACTGTCAAGCGTGACAACAGAAAAAATACAGCCTCTGTACCCCGTCGGCCGTGTCCGGGATTATTTGTTGAACAGCTCGAAGGTGAACTTAAAGCCTACGGAAGTAAACTTGCCGTTCTCGTTTCCGATGAATGCTCCGCAGTCGAATACATGGGTACCGATTCCGTATCCGAGTTCAAAGTACGGATGCAGGTATGGCATGAACAGGATACCGGCGTAAATCCGTTCTTTCTGTACGAACGACAGCAGTTTTGATACGGGATAGAGCAGCAGGAAGGGAGTCTCGTAAGTGATGTTCCCTCTGAAATAATGGCGTGAGGCATTGTACCACCGTCCGTCGAGCATCTGGAAAGTACCGCCGATGTCGTCGTTCCATCCTTCCGGCAGGTTGCGGTTGGCAAAATTGACGTAATCCACAAAGTACATGTCCTGCTGGTTGGTAAAGAATCCTCCACCGATGTGGTAGGCAATGGTGTGCAGGTTGCGGATCCGGATTTTCTGCTCCGCCGAAAACTCGAAGCGTTCGTATTCTCCCGAATTCTTCATCAGCTTGAAGCCTCGTTCGTAATCGAAGATGAAGGTCGGATAATAGGAACCGACGTTGACTTTGCGGTTTCCGTTGATGTAATAATACATGTTGGGAGTCCATTCCACACGGATTCTCGGGGCGAAACTGTTGTATTTCAGCCGGACGCGGGAAGCTACGTCTGGATTGTTCTCTGCCACGTGGCGCCAGTGCATGGAGATACCCGTCCATAGTTTCAGTCCGTTGACGACCTCAATGTTGTGCGAGAGGTTCAGGTACACATCCTTGAAATAGTCCAGGTTCAGGTTCTCGAAACTGAACAGGGCGGTATCGTTCCTTTCCTTCAACTGGTCGAGTACGATACTGCTGTAGATGCGGTTACCGTTTCCTACACTGATACCGAAACTTCCGTTCTTCAGCGGGTTGTAGACGAACTCCCCGTCGAGCATGGCATACAACTCTTTTTTGGTGAAGTTGTATCCGATTTGCGGGACGATGTGCAGCAGTTTTCCGTCGTGGAACAGTTTGTTGTACTTGAACTCCTGGCGGTAGGCAAATCCGTTCCGGTGGCTGTAGCTCACCAGCAGCGGGTTGATGATCGGTGAGCAGGTAATGCTTCCGATGTTCGACATGTCGATGTTGTAGCTGCTGATGAGTGCGTCTCCGATTTCACCCATATATACCAGGTTTTTCTTCAGGCGGGTCTCTTCCTTCTTCAGTGTGTCTTCCGGATGAATCTTCCTCCGTTCGTCAAAGGCCATGTAGAGACTGTCTTCGTAGTTCGTCAGTGGCAGGGGCCGGATGCGTGCGAACGAATCCCGCGACTGTACCAGACTGTTGGTGTCGCAGGTCAGTACGTAGGAACTCGACAGGTTGAATTTCTCCTTGTCCTGCCCGAACCATTTTTCTTTGCGCTTGGCCAGTTTGGCCAGGTCCTCCGGGGTAGCCAGCTGGATGGAGTTATAGGTCATCCAGCCGGTATAGTCCATTTCGATGTGATTCTTCAGGAAGATAAAATTGAAGTTGATGTTGAACAACTGTGGCAGGAGCCTGTCTTCTTCGTTGTTGCCCATCTGCATGTGTACCTTGAATTTCAGCATGTTATAGGCTCCTTTAAAATGGATTTTCCGCAGGGTCCAGTCGGAGGTGGAAATCCAGAAGAAGCCTTCGAGCAGCTGCGTGCTGCGGTAGCGCGGGATGAATTTGATCTTGTACCATTCCCCCTCTTTCTGATAGTCGATGGAGTCCAGCAGGTAGGTATAGTGTATGCTGGCCTGTTCGTTCAGCGGAGAAAGAATCTTGTCTCCCATGACTGCCGGAGCGTAAAGGTTGAATTTCAGAAAGTCAAGGATGTCAAAAAAACGGCTGCTCCCTCCCGGGAAGGTCGTGGATACGGCCCTGATTTTCCGGTCGTAGATACGGGGACTGGTGAAATGCAGTTCACTCAGTGACTCGTGGATGTATTCGTTTACATTTTTCTCGAAGCGGAACATCGAGGGAAGATATTTTACAATCCGGTTCCGCTTGTGGAGCTGCAGGTTGCCTTTCAGATACAGGTCGGCCTTGTATTCTTTTACGGCGGTTGCGTATATGGCAGCCTGCCGGTAAATCTGGTGAAGGACAGAATCACTCACATAAGGCTTCTCCGGGGCCGTCAGTTGTACGGTCCCGGCCATTCCGTGCAGCGAACAAAGCAGCATGATTAAAGCTGACAGAACAGAGCGATATCGTGTGGATAAATCCTTTCTTTTCTTTTGCATTGCAAGAGCAAATATATAATAAATAGGTATTTTCAGGAGCTTTTTTTTAAGTATAAAATCGAAAAATATATTTTTTTGTGCTATCTTTGTGCTGCAAAACATGGTTTTATAGCATTTATGGTGAAAAAGGAATTAACAGAAAGCGAAATTGCCGAAAGCATACCTGATTTATGGCAACCTTTGACTGAGGCGCAGCGTGAGTATCTTGCGCAGAATTTTACAATCCAGAAATACAAAAAGAATGAGACCATCTATTGTGAGGGGGAGACTCCGCGGCATCTGATGTGCCTGCTGAGTGGTAAGGTGAAGATTTATAAAGATGGGGTAGGCGGACGCAGTCAGATTATCCGTGTCATCAAGAACAAGGAGTATTTTGCTTATCGGGCTTATTTTGCCGAAGAAAACTTTGTAACGGCTGCCGCAGCTTTTGAGCCTTGTACAATCTGCCTGATCTCCATGCCTGTGATCGTGAAATTGATACAAGAGAATGCTGAACTGGCTATGTTTTTCATCAAGCAATTATCGAAAGATTTGGGCATCTCAGATGAGCGTACGGTGAACCTGACGCAGAAGCATATCCGTGGTCGTCTGGCAGAATCGCTGTTGTTCCTGAAAGAAACATATGGGGTAGAGGAAGACCAGTGTACACTCAGTATTTATTTGTCGAGGGAGGATTTGGCCAACTTGTCGAACATGACGACTTCGAATGCCATCCGTACCTTGTCCAATTTCGCTTCTGAAAACCTGATTATCATTGACGGACGTAAGATCAAATTGATTGATGAAGAAAAACTGAAGAAAATAAGCCGGATAGGCTGATTCCGTTATTTCCGGAAAAAACAGGGTCCCGAAAGCTCGCAGAAGTTTTCGGGACCCTGTTTTTTTATTCAAACCGGATGGATTTCACCGGATGGATGCGGCTGATCAGGTACGAAGGAGCGACCAGTACGCATACGGATATAATCAGTGTACAGACGTTCAGCAGCAGCCAGATTCCGAGGTTCAGCTCGATGGGAACGTACGGAATGTAGTAAATGCTTTCGTCAAGCCTGAAGGGCTGGAACAGGTATTGAACCAGACAGAGGACCAGTGCCACGATATTCCCCCACAGCATTCCTTTCCGGATGAGGAAGAAGGAGAAAGAGAGGAACAGTTTCTGGATGGAGGTATTGTCGGCTCCCAGGGCTTTCAGTACCCCGATCATGTTGGCGCGCTCCAGAATGATGATCAGCAGTCCGGAAATCATGGTGAAACCGGCTACTCCGGTCATCAGGATGAGAATGACCCAAATGTTGATGTCCAGCAGGTCGAGCCAGGCAAAGATTTGCGGATAAACTTCCTGAACGGTGCGCGAGTAGTATTCGGTATACTGGTGCTCCTTGCTGTAGTTGTCCAGCAGTTCGATGATGCAGTCGTTTACGGAACGGTTGTCCTGACCTTCCTCCACCTTGACCTCAATACCGCCTGCCAGGGCCTTGTCCCAGTTGTTCAACCGGTTGACGGTGTAAAAGTCCGTCAGCAGGAAGAGGTCGTCGAAGGCAGAGAAATGCGTCTGGTAGATGCCGGCCACGGTCAGTCGCCGTACGCGGATGTGCTCGTCCAGGTAATAGGTATTCAGTTTGTCACCCACCTTCAGCTTCAGCCGGTCGGCAATCGTTTGCGAAACCACTACCTGGTTGCTGGCTGTCGAGTCGGTAAATGCCGGTATTTCTCCTTCCACAAGATGCTTTCTCAGGTAATCCAGCCGGTACTCCTGCGCAATTCCTTTCAGCATCATTCCCTGGAAATTCTCACCTGTCATGATCATTCCCGGTTTGGTGGAATAGCGCTGTACATGAGCCACTCCGGCAATACCTTCCAGCCGGTCCGTCAGGTCCTTGTCGGCTACGGCAGGCGTTGCCGCCTGGTACGACTGTATTTCCGCGAGACTGGTAATCAGGATGTCTGCACTCAGTCCCGTAATCTTGTCCTTGACCTGATGCTTGAAACCGATGACCACCGCCACCGAGATAATCATGACCGCCAGTCCGATAGCGATTCCCGCTATGGCGATGCGGACTGCCGGTTTGGATACTTCCTTCCCGCCTTCATTGCTTTTATAAATCCGGCGGGCCATGAAAAACTTCCAGTTCATATCATTCGTCTACACGTCCCGGATAAGCTTCCAGGGCTTTGCGTAACACAAACAGTGCCCGTACCAGGTCTTCCTTCTTCAATACATAGGCCACACGCACTTCGTTCTTTCCGGCTCCGGGTGTGGTATAGAAACCGGCTGCCGGGGCCATCATGACAGTCTCTCCTTCGTAGTTGAAGTCGGACAGACACCATGCGCAGAATTTTTCCGCATTGTCAACCGGCAGTTTGGCAACGGTATAGAAGGCTCCCATCGGGATCGGTGAGTAGACACCGGGGATACGGTTCAGTCCGTCAATCAGGCACTTGCGTCGTTCCACATACTCGTCGTACATCTCTCTTGAATACTCTTCCGGTTCGTCCAGTGAGGCTTCTGCGGCAATCTGTCCGATCAGTGGAGGACTCAGACGGGCCTGGCAGAATTTCATCACGGCCTTGCGGATTTCCGGGTTTTTGGTAATCAGGGCACCGATGCGGATACCGCATTCGGAGTACCGCTTTGAAACAGAGTCAATCAGTACCACGTTCTGTTCGATGCCTTCCAGGTGGCAGGCCGAGATATAGGGAGAACCCGTATAAATGAATTCACGGTACACTTCGTCCGAGAAGAGGAAGAGGTCGTATTTCTTCACCAGGTCTCTGATCTGGTTCATTTCCCTGCGGGTGTACAGATAGCCGGTAGGGTTGTTGGGGTTACAGATCAGGATACCTTTGGTGCGCTCGTTGATGAGTTCTTCGAATTTTTCCACCTTCGGCAGGGAGAATCCCTCTTCGATGGTGGTGGTTACCGTACGGATCACCGCTCCGGCAGAAATGGCAAAGGCCATGTAGTTGGCATAGGCCGGTTCCGGTACGATGATTTCGTCTCCCGGGTTCAGACAGCTCATGAACGCGAACAGTACGGCTTCCGAACCGCCGGTCGTGATGATGATGTCGTCGGCAGTCAGGTTGATGTTGTATTTCTTGTAGTAGCCTACCAGCTTTTCCCGATAGCTGCGGTATCCGGCACTCGGACTGTATTCCAGTACGGTACGGTCGATGTGGCGGATGGCATCCAGGGCTGCTTTGGGAGTAGGAAGGTCGGGCTGACCGATATTCAGATGGTATACATGAACTCCTCTCGACTTGGCAGCTTCGGCCAAAGGCGCCAGTTTCCGGATAGGCGATTCCGGCATTTCATTTCCGCGAATAGATATTTGTGGCATAATTTCTTAAATGTTCGTTTATTCTAAACTCCTGTCCTGATGTCGGGTGTTCTCTGCCCGAAAGTGCAGTGCTCTGTCTTTTCCCCGGTCGGGCAGGACAGATTTTCTGCGAAGTTAACAAAACTTTTAGAAAACTCTTAATGATGCCGTAACTTTTATGTGAGAATATATCGTTTTCTGAAAGAACATGTATATCTTTGTGCATGACTTCAGACAGACAGCTCTCCACGGAGAGGGGTTTTTCGCTGATAATAGGTTTTGAGAATCTGAAATTAACCATAAAATTTGGATGGATCTTATGAAAAAGAAATATCTCCCTTTATTATTGGCCTTTTTTTGTGCCGGAACGGCGACTGCCCAGACGTTGACACAAGCCCGGAGATGGTTTGAGAACGGAGAATTTGAAAAGGCGCGCCCGGTGTTCCGGAAACTGGTGAAACAGGCTCCGTCGAATGCCAACTACAACTTCTGGTACGGGGCATGCTGTTATGAAGGGGGCGACCTGGAGGAGGCACGTCCCTATCTGGAAAAGAGTGCGGCCCGCAAGGTCATCAATGCCTATCTGTATCTGGGACGGCTGTATTGCGACACGTACCGTTTTGACGAGGCGGTAGAGAACATGGAACAGCATATCTACTGGCTGGAGAAGAAGGACCGCAATACGGAGGCTGCCGAGCGAGAACTGGCGCATTGCCGGATGGCTGCCCGCATGTTCCGGGCTACGGAAAAGGTGGTGGTGGTAGACAGTTTTGTGGTGAGCAAGCCTGATTTCCTTTCTGCCTATAAGTTGAGTAAGGATGCCGGAGAGATTGTGGCGGATGAAAACGGAAAGAACGTGCAGTTTGTCAATGAATTGGGAAACAAGAAAATCTATGTGGTTCCCGGTGAGCAGGGATCCGCGCTGTGGTCGAGCTTCCGCCTGATCGACAAGTGGGGCGATCCGGAAAAACTCCGTGGCATTGAGGGACAGAATCCGGACTATCCGTTCCTGGCAGCCGACGGTATTACCTTGTATTATGCTGCCGAGGGAGAAGAGAGTCTGGGTAAATACGATATCTTCGTGACCCGCTATGATTCGGATTCGAACGAGTACCTGCGTCCGGACAATATGGGAATGCCTTTCAACTCTCCGTATAATGATTATATGTATGTGGTCGACGATTACAATAACCTGGGATGGTTTGTGTCCGACCGCTATCAGCCCGAAGGAAAGGTCTGCGTGTATGTCTTTGTTCCCAATGCTTCAAAAGAGGTTTATGACTATGAGAATACCGATCCGGAGAAACTGGCTGCGGCGGCAACCTTGAAGGAAATCCGCACGACCTGGACCGACGAGGATAAGGTACGCATTGCCAAGCAGACACTGGCTCAGCTGATGTACGGAGACAATGATGCGAAGCGCAGAAAGGATTTTGTGTTTGTGGTGAATGACAATACGGTTTACGACCAGTTGTCCGACTTCTCTTCGAAGAAGGCGCGTGAACAGTATCAGCAGCTGGCACAGAAAAACAAGGACCTTGAGGATCTGCAGGAAACCTTGCAGCGGTTGCGTGAGAAATACGCAGCGGCCCCTGAAGCAACCCGGCAGCAGATGACTCCCGGCATGCGGGACATGGAACGCAGAATAGAGGGCCTGCGCAAGGAGGTAGCCAGCCTGGAAGTGAAGGTGCGGAATACCGAGATTCAGTCGTGGGGACGCAATAAGTAAATGCATGAGTAATATTGTGCTTATGGATTTTGAAACCCATAAGCAAGTGTGCAGCAAAAGCTGCCCGTCTTTTCGGAAAAGGCCGCGGTCTTTCTGAAAAAGGCGGGCAGCTTTTCTTTGAAAGACAATGATGCGTTCCGGTACGGACAATGAAGAATCTTTTTCCGCACGCTGGAATGCCGGAACCGCGCCAATACATGATGGACAGCAGGTGAGCAATGCTTTTTGGAAGAAAATCTTTTCGTTTTCAGAGAATTCCATTATATTTGTATTCAGAGGGGACAGAAATCGGGTCTTTGTTGCCTATCTGTATAGAGGCACTTGTCCGGCAGTAATTTCCTGCTTGCATTTCCGTTCCGCTCAATGTCCGGGACCTGGATTCCCGGAGTGGTATTAACTTTAAATGTGATATGAAGAGATGGAAGTCATTGTAATTGTTGCATTGCTCCTCATTGGTGCAGTCCTGTTTGCCGTAGAGTTTGCGGTGGCTCCGGGTATCAGTGTGTCCGGCGTAGGAGCGGTGGTGAGTCTGTTGGGAGCGGTGGTCTATAGCTTCCTGACACTGGGTACGGAAGTGAGTATTTGGGTACTTCTCATTGCCGTGCTGGAAGTGGTCGGACTGACAGTATGGTTCATGAAATCGAGGACGATTGACCGCCTGTCCTTGAAAAAATCACTCGACTATTGTTACAATCCGCTGGAGAATGCGCAGATAAAGGAAGGTGATAAGGGTACTGCCCTGACACGGCTGGCGCAGATCGGCAACGTGGAGATTAACGGCAAGGTGATTGAAGCACGTTCTGCCGGTGGCTTTATCGAAGAAGGCATGCCGGTCCAGGTTGCCCGGATAGAGCACAGTACGGTGATTGTGATACCGGTGGCCGATGCCCGTTAACCCGAAAATGCCTGCCCTTGAGGAGGAGGGGGTTCTCTTTCTCCGGAGGCAGATAAACTGATAACTTAATGTAAACTATAAAATCTGATAGGTATGATTGATGCTAGTGTTTTACCTTTTGTCCTGACAGGCGGAAGTATCGTGCTGTTGGCGGTGTTTTTCCATTATGTTCCTTTCTTCCTTTGGCTGTCGGCTAAGGTTTCCGGGGTACATATTTCGTTGGTGCAGTTGTTTTTGATGCGTATCCGGAACGTTCCGCCCTATACCATCGTGCCTGCGATGATCGAGGCCCACAAGGCGGGACTGAAGACCATCACCCGTGATGAGCTCGAAGCGCATTACATGGCAGGAGGTCATGTGGAGAAGGTGGTACATGCACTGGTGTCAGCTTCGAAGGCCAATATCGAACTTTCGTTTCAGATGGCTACGGGAATCGACCTGGCCGGACGGGATGTGTTCGAGGCGGTACAGATGTCGGTCAACCCGAAGGTGATTGATACTCCTCCGGTAACGGCGGTGGCCAAGGATGGTATTCAGCTGATTGCCAAGGCCCGTGTGACGGTGCGTGCAAACATCCGCCAGCTGGTGGGTGGTGCCGGTGAGGATACGGTACTGGCACGTGTAGGAGAGGGTATTGTGTCTTCCATCGGTTCGTCAGAAAACCACAAGTCGGTTCTCGAGAATCCGGATTCTATCTCCAAGCTGGTGCTCCGTAAGGGACTGGATGCCGGAACGGCTTTCGAGATCCTGTCCATCGATATCGCGGATATTGACATCGGCCGTAACATTGGGGCTTCCTTGCAGATTGATCAGGCAAATGCCGATAAGAATATCGCACAGGCCAAGGCCGAAGAGCGCCGTGCCATGGCGGTGGCCCTTGAACAGGAAATGAAGGCCAAGGCCGAAGAGGCAAGAGCCAACGTGATTCAGGCCGAGGCCGAGGTGCCAAAGGCCATGGCGGATGCCTTCCGTAGCGGAAACCTGGGTATCATGGATTATTACCGTATGAAGAACATTCAGGCCGATACGGTAATGCGCGAGAGCATCGCACATCCCGATCCCAACAAGTCGCTGAATGAACCGCTCAGCAAATAGAACTTTACTTAATTAAACTTAGACATATGAAAAAGTATTTTCCTTCTTCCGAATTGATTATTAATTCGGACGGTTCGGTTTTTCACTTGCATGTAAGACCCGAACAGTTGGCAGATAAGGTGATTCTGGTGGGTGACCCGGGACGGGTAGCGTTGGTGGCTTCGCATTTCGAGACCAAGGAATGTGACATCTCCAGCCGTGAGTTCAATACGGTAACGGGTACCTATAAGGGAAAACGGATTACGGTGACTTCTACCGGTATCGGCTGTGACAACATCGACATTGTGATGAATGAGATGGATGCATTGGCCAATATCGACTTTGATACACGCATGGAGAAAGAGGAATTCCGTCAGCTGGAGGTAGTGCGGATCGGCACTTGCGGCGGACTGCAGCCTTTTACTCCTGTCGGTACGTTTATCTGCTCGGAAAAGTCGGTGGGCTTCGACGGCTTGCTGAATTTCTATGCAGGCAGAAATGCGGTGTGCGACCTGCCGATGGAGCGGGCCTTGCTCAATCATCTGGGATGGAGCGGCAACCTGTGTGCGCCGGCTCCCTATGTGGTGGATGCGGATGCCGAACTGGTGGAACGCATTGCCGGTAAGGATATGGTGAGAGGGGTTACGGTGGCCTGCGGCGGTTTCTTCGGTCCTCAGGGACGTCAGTTACGTATTCCTCTGGCCGACCCGCATCAGAACGAGAAGATTGAAAGCTTTGAGTATCAGGGACACCGGATTACGAACTTTGAAATGGAAAGTTCGGCGTTGGCCGGATTGGCCCGTCTGATGGGACACAAGGCCACTACGGTGTGCATGGTAATTGCCAACCGTGTGGCCAAGGAGGCCAATACGGGTTACAAGTCACAGATTGACGACCTGATCCGGGTGGTACTCGACCGGATTTAACATGCGGAGGATTCCATCGCAGTATAAGAAATGAGACAGAAGGGTGTGTCAGAAACGGCTTCGCTGGAGTTCTGCCACACCTTTGTTGTGCAGGTTTTGTAGAACACGTAAAAAGAATAATAAGTAGAATAACAGATATGGAACAATCATTCAAGCAAGCAGAAGAACTGGGAAAAGAAGCACGTTATGAAGCCTTTCTGCCGCAGTTGCGTACCCTCCTCGAAGGGGAGACCGACTGGGTAAGTATTCTGGCGAATACTTCGGCGGCCTTGAAAGAAGCGTTCGGCTTTTTCTGGGTAGGCTTTTATATCGTACGTCCGGGGGCTTCAGAAGACAATGAACTGGTGCTGGGACCTTTTCAAGGCAGTGTCGCCTGTTTCCGCATCCGGAAGGGCAGAGGGGTATGCGGTACGGCATGGGCCCAGCAGGCCACTCAGTTGGTACCCGATGTCGACCAGTTCCCGGGACACATCGCCTGCAGTTCGCTTTCACGTTCGGAGATTGTCGTTCCCATTTGCCGGGACGGTAAGGTACTGGGCGTGCTGGACATCGACAGCGACGAACTGAATACCTTCGACAAGGTGGACCAGCGTTACCTGGAGCAGGTATGTGACTTGCTGGCAGGACTGGCCCGGTAAGGACGCGCATTCAACAGTAACCAAATCACAATAAGAACAACATGATGAAAATTTTATCAAATTCGGAACTGACCATTGGCGTCAAGTCGTTTGGTGCGGAACTGGCCAGTATCAGGGCCAATGGCACAGAGTATTTATGGCAGGCCGATCCGGCTTATTGGAAGCGCCATTCTCCGGTGCTCTTCCCGTTTGTGGGAAGCGTGTGGGAAGGTGCTTACCGCCATCAGGGAGTGAGTTATCAGATGGGTCAGCACGGTTTTGCCCGCGACATGGAGTTCGAACTGCTTCATGAGTCGGCTGCCGAGGTCCGTTTCCGCCTGGTATCGAACGAGGAGACGCGGAAGAAATATCCGTTCGATTTTGAACTGGAAATCGGTTATCGTCTGAGAGGACGGAAGATTGATGTCATGTGGAAGGTCAGAAATACCGGACACGAAACCCTGCTTTTCCAGATTGGAGCGCATCCGGCTTTCTATTATCCCGGATTCAAGGCAGAGGAAGCAATGAAAGGTTATTTCGGATTCGACCGCAAGGAAGACCTGGAGTATATTCTGGTGGCAGAAAAGGGTTGTGCCGATCCGGACACCCGTTATCCGCTGACACTGAACGAAGAGGGCCTGCTGCCGATTGACGTGCATACCTTCGACCGCGATGCCCTGATACTGGAAAACAGCCAGTTGAAGGAAGTGGTACTTTATACTCCCGACCGTCGTCCGTGGCTGTCCATGCAGTTTGAGGCTCCGGTAGTGGGACTTTGGTCGCCTCCTTCCAAGAATGCTCCGTTTGTATGTATCGAACCTTGGTACGGCCGTTGCGACCGCGCACATTTCAGCGGAGAACTCAAGGACAAGGAATGGATGCAGCATCTTGAAGCCGGTGAGGTCTTCGAATCGGTATATACCATCGAGATCAAGTAAGTCCGTTATATGGTGAGGTAGGGCTTGCGGTGGGCTGCATGTATTGGCATCGCGTACCGCGGTTCATCCGAATCCAAACAAACTCCCCCGGAATTCCATCGTCAGTAGGCATGGGATTCCGGGGGAATTTGTTAATGCCGCAGGCAACGGTCCTCTCATTCCGTTTCCAGTTGCCAGCCACAGTCGTTATGATAAACCATCAACTTGCTCATTCCTCCGTCGATGGTCAGGTTGGTGCCGTTGATGAAACTGTTCCGCTCGTCGCACAGGAACAGTACCGCACGGGCAATGTCTTCCGGTTCTCCGATCCGTCTGGACGGATGCTGCTCCAGGTCGGCCTGAGCATAAGCCGGAACCGCAGTTCCCTCATGGAAACGGGCCGTCTCAATCCATCCGGGAGCGATGGAATTCACACGGGCAATGCCTCCGAGACTGACAGCCAGGGCATGTGTCAGTGCCGTAATGCCTCCTTTCGCAGCGGTATAGCTCTCCGTATCGGGTTGCGACTGGAAGGCACGGGTCGACGAGAGGTTGACGATGCTTGCTCCCTTGCGGAAATACGGCTTGAAGCGCTTCGTCAGCCAGTAGGGAGCTGCCACTCCCACCTGCTGTACATAGAGAAAATCCTCGTATGAACAGTCGGAAAGGATGCCTCCGTTCATCAGGCAGGCGTTGTTGACCAGGATGTCGATGCCGCTTTCCTGCTCCAGTACCCAGTCGGCAAACTCGTCCAGTGTCTGCTGCCGGGCAATGTCTCCCCGGAACCATTTGATTCCGGATGACGGCTGATACAATTCACAGTCGGGTATCTCCTTGTCGATCAGGTATACCCGGGCTCCCTCACGGAGGAAGGTTTCCGCCAGACAGCGTCCGATACCGGCACCTCCACCGGTGAGTACACATACTTTATGTTGCAGTTTCATGATCAAATCTATTAGGGTTGGGTAATGAGGCAATCTTTGTCCAGGCAGGCATCCAACTGGCGGATGATTGTTTCCTTGTCCAGGTCCTTGCCGATGAAGACCAGCTTCTGCATGCGGTCGCCATAGACTTCATCCCATTCCCTGAACATTTCCGGTTCCTGCTGCTTTCTTCTTTCCAGTTCATCGGGTGGAAGCGTGGCATACCATAGTCCCGATTCCGTAAGCTGTTTCTGTCGTCCGGCCTGCTCAAAGATGCAGGTGATGTCGGGCGTTTCACTGAAATAGCAGATTCCTTTGGCCCGGATGACGCCTGCTGGCCACTGTTGGGCTATAAACCGGTCGAATTTCTCTGTCTGAAAGGGCGGACGGGCCGTATAGACAAAGGTCGTAATGCCGTAAGTATCCGCATGACTCTTGTTGTGCGCATGGTGGTGTCCGCAACTGCAGTAGCCGTGCTCATCGTAACGGTGCTCATGCGTTTCGTGATTGTGTCCGTGTGCATCATGTTCATGCGCATCATGCTCGTGTGCGTCATGGGTATGTCCGCATTCACAGGTGGTATGTGCCATTTCAACCGCCCAGCCTGCCGAGGCTGCCGTGGCCCCGTAGTGGAACAATCCGGTGTGCAGCAACCGGTCGAGTGCTACGTTTGCATGGTCGCAGGTCAGGATGGCTGCCTGAGGCTGCAGGGCACGGAGTACCTCACGGATGTGTTCCAGGTGTTCCGGACTGACTTTATCTGCCTTGTTCAGGAGAATGAGGTTGCAGAATTCGACTTGCTGGATCAGCAGGTTTCTGATGTCTTCCTCCGTTGCCGGTTTTTCCGCAAGTGCCTCTCCGCAACCGAACTCATCCTGCATCCGCAGGGCATCGACCACCGTTGCGATACAGTCCAGCCGGCATATTCCGTGCTGCGTATAGGCTCCTCCCATGAAAGGGATGGAACAGAGGGTCTGTGCGATGGGTTCCGGTTCACAGATGCCGCTGGCCTCGATGACGATGTAGTCGAAGCAGTTCAGCTGCATCAGTTCCAGCATTTGTGCCACCAGGTCCGACTGGAGGCTGCAGCAGATGCAGCCGTTCTGGAGGGCGACCAGACTCTTGTCTTTATTGCCTACAATGCCTTCCTTGCAGATCAGGCTGGCGTCGATGTTGACCTCTCCGATGTCGTTGACAATCACTGCGAACCGGATGCCCTGCTGGTTCGACAGGATGTGGTTGACCAGGGTGGTCTTTCCGCTTCCCAGATAACCGGTCAGCAGCAGTACAGGAATTTCTTTCGGATTCATATAAATGGGTTTCTTTGTAAGTAACTAAATCTGACGGCAGGGAAATGCTCCCTGCAAAGGATTCTCGCTGGTGGCGGAATCAGGATTCCATGTCTTTCAGATGAATCTCCAGTGCATTGACGGAAATCTGTATTTCCCAGATGGATACTCCCAGGGAAGCAATCAGCAGCAGGAGGGCAAGGCCGAAGACATATACCGACAAGTCGTGAAGGCCGATGTAAATGAGAAACATGGAAATGACGCAGAAGAACAGGCTGGAGATTCCCAGCACCTGCATGCTGCGTGTGAGATAAAGCCGCTTGCGCAGATTAGCGATCTGTGCGGCGGTAACCTCCGAATGCTGCTTTACGTATTGTTCCTTCAGGATACGCACCAGTTGGGCGTAGGAAAGGAAACGGTTGGTATAAGCCAGCAGAATCAGTGAGACTGCCGAGAAGAGGAGGGTGGGGGTACTAAGTGTCAGTTCGTCCATAATGTTTTTGTCTTTTTTCGTTTTGCAAAAATAGCAATTTATTTTCGAATATATAAATAGGTGAAAGGAAAGCCCCGGATGTCGGTCCGGAAGGCAGATGGAAATGTCCGGAAACAAAAAAAGCATTGCCAGAGAACCAGCAATGCCTTTTTACTTTATACACCTTTAAACAAAATGAACGTTATTTGCGCGCTTCAGCAATGTATGCCAACGCTTCTTTACATTTTTCAGTTACATAGTTCCAGTCTTCTGCTGCCACCTTGTCTTTCGGGAACAGCTTAGAACCCATACCTACGCAGAATACACCTGCCTTGATCCATGAAGTCAGGTTTTCCTGAGTCGGTTCTACACCACCGGTAACCATCAGTTTTGACCATGGCATCGGGGCCAGCAGACCTTTTACCAGCTTGGTTCCGAGTACATCGCCCGGGAAGATCTTGCACAGATCGCATCCCATTTCCTGTGCGAAACCTACTTCAGATACGCTGCCGCATCCCGGAGTATAAGCTACCAGACGGCGGTTGCAGACCTTTGCGATTTCCGGGTTGAACAACGGACCTACCACGAAGTTGGCACCCAGCTGGATGTACAGGGCAGCAGTAGGAGCGTCAACGATAGAACCTACACCCATTGCCATTTCCGGACATTCCTTGGCTGCGTATTTTACTACTTCAGCGAATACTTCGTGAGCGAAGTCACCGCGGTTGGTGAACTCGAATGCACGGACACCACCGTCGTAGCAAGCCTTTACCACTTTCTTTGCAACTTCTGCGTCTTTATGATAGAATACAGGAACCATTCCTGTTGAACCGATCTTGTTCAATACTGCGATCTTATCGAATTTTGCCATTTTCAATTGGTTTTTTAAAATGAATAGTGAAGTGAATTATCTCTGTACACGGCCACTTGCATCACCGCCAGCCAATGCTTCTACTTCTTCTGCAGAAACAAGGTTGAAGTCACCGTTGATAGTATGCTTCAAAGCCGATGCAGCTACTGCAAATTCCAGTGCTTCTCCCTGGTTAGGCTTAGTCAGCAAGCCGTGGATGATACCACCAGAGAATGAGTCACCACCACCTACACGGTCGATGATCGGGTCGATGTCGTAACGTTTTGAAGTATAGAATTCCTCACCGTTGTAAATCATGGCCTTCCATCCGTTGTGAGTAGCCGAGAATGATTCACGCAGCGTAGAGATTACATATTTGAATCCGAATTCCTTAGCCATGGCTGTGAAAATGCCCTTGTAGCCTTCAGCATCAGTCTTTCCGCCTTCTACGTCTGCATCCGGTTTGAAGCCCAGGCAGAGTTCTGCATCTTCTTCGTTACCGATACAAACGTCTACATACTGCATCAGCGGACGCATGATAGACTGTGCTTTTTCCTTTGTCCACAGTTTCTTGCGGAAGTTCAAGTCTACAGAAACCGTTACACCGTGACGCTTTGCAGCTTCACAAGCCAGCTTGGTCAGTTCGGCAGCCTTGTCAGAAATGGCCGGAGTAATACCTGACCAGTGGAACCAGTCGGCACCTTCCATGATGGCATCAAAGTCGAAGTCGCAAGGATCTGCTTCTGCGATGGCAGAGTGAGCACGGTCATAAATCACCTTACTTGGGCGCATTGAAGCACCGGTTTCCAGATAGTAGATACCTACACGGTCACCACCACGGGCAATGTAGTCTGTTTTTACACCGTATTTGCGCAGTGCGTTGACAGCCGACTGGCCGATTTCGTGTTTCGGCAATTTAGTTACGAAGTAAGCTTCGTGACCATAGTTTGCACAGCTGACAGCTACGTTGGCTTCACCACCACCATAAACTACGTCAAAGTTGTCTGACTGAACGAAACGAGTGTTGCCCGGAGTAGAAAGTCTCAGCATGATTTCACCGAGAGTAACAATTTTTCCCATTGCAGATAAATTTTATTATATGTTATCGTTATAAAGTTTAAATATCCCCAAACTGTAATCTCGCAGAAGATTTTGCTTAATGCGTGATATGCCTGCAAATATCCTTTCTGTGTACGCACACAAAGGTACGACAAATTTTTGAATTACCAAAAAAAGTCATATATTTGTGTCGTTTTTTATGAAATAATAGGTATATCTTGTGTTAAAATTAAGGAAATCGAGAAAATGAAGGAAGAAACAAGCAGAATTCGCATCAAGGATATCGCCCAGCTGGCAGGAGTGTCGGTGGGTACGGTAGACCGTGTCCTGCACGGCCGGAGTGGGGTTTCGGAGGAAAGCCGCAAGAAAGTGGAGGATATTTTGGCGCAGCTGAATTATCAGCCCAACATGTATGCCAGTGCCCTGGCTTCGAACAAGCGGTATGTGTTTGCGTGCCTGTTGCCTCTGCATGCTCCCGAAGATTATTGGGCCTTTGTGGTGAACGGCATGAAGCAGGCAGTGGCGGCATTTTCCGATTTCAATGTTTCACTGATGATAGAATATTATGACCAGTACGAGTCGGGCTCGTTTGGAGCAGCTGGAAACAAACTGCTGGAGGCGAATCCCGACGGGTTTATCCTGGCACCGGCACTGAAGGAGGAGACGGCCCTGCTGACTTCGGCACTGAAGGAAAAGTCCATTCCGTATGTGTTCATCGACTTTAATATTCCGGAACTGGCTCCGCTGGCATTCTACGGCCAGCATGCGGGACAAAGCGGATGTTTTGCCGCACGTATGATGCGGATGCTGATGGGAGGGCAGACCGAACTGGTGATTTTCCGTCTGATCAATGAAGGACGGCTGGGTTCTAACCAGCAGCAGATCCGTGAGGAAGGCTTCTGTTCCTACATGCAGGAACATTGCCCGGAGGTGAAGATGTGGAAACTCGACCTGCACGCGAAGCATCCGGAAGAGGCGGAATCTTTGCTGGATGCCTTTTTTGCAGCCCATCCTCAGGTGACTTGCGGAATTGCCTTCAACTCGAAGGCTTATGTCATCGGAGAATACATGCAGAAGCAGCAGCGTACGGACTTCCGGCTGATGGGATATGACTTGCTGGAACGCAACGAGGCATGCCTGCGCAACGGGTCGGTCGACTTTATCATTGCCCAGCAGCCCACCGTGCAAGGGTACAGCAGTGTGGAATGTCTGTGCAAGCATCTTGTCCTGAGAAAAAAAGTGAAAGAGTCCAATTATATGCCGATCAACCTGCTTACGGTAGAGAATATGGATTTTTATCTGGATGCCCACGGCAATAACGATTGACGGGGATTTTGCCGGATGGAATGATTGTGGAGCCGCCTCTTTGCTGAGTTGCGGCTCTTTTTGTCGGGCTGCGCTTCTTTTTATAATTAGGTGAAAAAAGTATTGATCTGCCAATTTGCTTTCTGTACATTGCAAAATCGACCTTTTTAAATCAGGGCCTGAAAGGATTCCCCTTCATTTTAAAGAATTATTTCCGTAATAAGGCGGTCGTTGTTGTGTTTTTCAGCTATTTTTTATTTAATTTTGCACTCAAAATTATAAAACTATTTTTTATAACCCAATATGGCTAATTTAATTAAATTGCGTAAAGGTCTTGACATAAACCTGAAAGGTAAAGCTGCCGCAGAAGTTATGTCTGTAAAGGAACCTGGATTCTATGCATTGATTCCGGACGATTTTACAGGAGTGACTCCTAAAGTTGTGGTTAAGGAACAGGAATATGTAATGGCCGGAGGACCCTTGTTTGTCGACAAGAATCATCCTGAATTGAAATTTGTGTCGCCTGTAAGTGGCGTGGTAACCAGTGTGGAACGTGGAGCTCGTCGTAAGGTGATGAGTATTACCGTAGAGGCTGCTGCAGAGCAGGACTACGAAGAGTTCGGAAAGAAAGACGTTTCAAAAATGTCTGGAGAGCAGGTAAAGGAAGCCTTGCTGAACGGAGGTATGTTTGCTTTCATCAAGCAGCGTCCTTACGATGTAGTGGCTGATCCGACAGTGGCTCCGAGAGCTATTTTTGTTTCGGCATTCGACAGCAACCCGCTGGCTCCTGAATTTGAAATGGCACTGAAGGGAGAAGAAGCGAATTTCCAGACAGGTCTGGATGCTTTGGCTAAGATGGCCAAAACTTATCTGAGTATCAGCGTGAAGCAGAATGCTGCTGCCCTGACTCAAGCGAAGAATGTGGAAATCAATGTGTTTGATGGTCCTCATCCTGCTGGTAACGTAGGTGTGCAGATCAACCACATCGCTCCTGTCAACAAGGGAGAAACGGTATGGACCATTGATCCGCAGGCAGTTATCTTCATCGGACGTCTGTTCAATACCGGTCACGTAGATATGACCCGCACAGTGGCTGTAACCGGTTCTGAAGTCAAGAAGCCGGCATACTGCAAACTGAAAGTAGGTGCGTTGCTGACAAATGTGTTTGCCGGTAATGTAAACACTTCTTGCGAACTCCGTTACATCAGCGGTAACGTGCTGACAGGAAAACAGATCGCTGCAAATGGCTTCCTGGGAGCTTTCCACAGCCAGGTGACTGTAATCCCTGAAGGTAACGACGTACATGAAATGCTGGGATGGATCATGCCTCGTTTCAATGAATTCAGTACAAGCCGTTCTTATTTCAGCTGGCTGATGGGTAAGAAAGAATATCGTCTGGATGCCCGCATCAAGGGAGGTGAACGTCATATGATCATGTCAAATGAATATGACCGTGTACTTCCGATGGACATCATGCCTGAATATCTGATCAAGGCCATTATCGCCGGTGATATTGACCAGATGGAAGCCTTGGGTATTTATGAAGTAGCTCCGGAAGACTTTGCAATCTGCGAATTCGTCTGCTCTTCGAAGATGGAATTGCAGCGTATTGTGCGTGAAGGACTGGATATGCTTCGCCGCGAAATGTGCTAATACTAATTCAAAAGATTTTATAAATAAATGAAAGCGTTAAGAAATTATATCGATAAGATAAAGCCAAACTTTGAAGAGGGAGGCAAATACCAGGCTTTCCGTTCTGTATTCGATGGTTTCGAAACATTCCTGTTTGTTCCGAATACAACTTCAAAGACTGGTACGCATATTCACGATGCGATTGACAGCAAGCGCATCATGTCGCTGGTAGTAATTGCACTGATTCCGGCGCTGCTGTTCGGTATGTATAATGTGGGTTACCAGCATTATCTGGCTGCTGGAGTTGAAGGCAGCTTTATTGAAAAGTTTGTATATGGTTTCCTGGCTGTATTGCCTAAGATCGTAGTATCTTATGTAGTAGGTCTGGGTATTGAGTTCGTAGTGGCTCAGTGGAAGAAGGAAGAAATTCAGGAAGGTTTCCTGGTTTCTGGTATGCTGATTCCGATGATTGTGCCGGTTGACTGTCCGTTGTGGATGCTGGCTGTAGCTACTGCCTTCTCTGTAATTTTTGCAAAAGAAGTATTCGGTGGAACCGGTATGAATATCTTCAACCCGGCATTGATTACTCGTGCATTCCTGTTCTTCGCTTATCCGACAAAGATGTCTGGTGATGCTGTATGGGTATCAGGTGACAGCATCTGTGGTCTGGGCAAGACAGTGGACGGACTGACTGCTGCAACTCCTCTGGGTATTGCAAAGGTGGCTGAATGCCCTGATTTCTCACTGGATATGGTTACCGGATTTATCCCGGGATCAATCGGTGAAACCAGTGTCATTGCCATTGCCATCGGTGCGGTTATTCTGTTGTGGTCTGGTGTTGCCAGCTGGAAGACAATGCTTTCTGTATTCGTAGGTGGTGCATTCATGGGATGGGTATTCAATACTATCGGTCCTGATACTGCCATTGCTCACATGCCTTGGTACCAGCATCTGTGCTTGGGCGGTTTCTGCTTTGGTGCTGTATTCATGGCTACTGACCCTGTTACTTCTTCACGTACAGAAAACGGTAAGTTTGTATATGGTTTCCTGATCGGTGCCATGGCAATCATTATCCGTGTGCTGAACCCGGGTTATCCAGAAGGTATGATGTTGGCTATCCTGCTGATGAATATCTTCGCTCCGCTGATCGACTACGTGGTAGTTCAGGGAAATATTTCTCGTCGTGCAAAACGTGCTATGTCTAACAAATAAAAACCGAATATACAATGAATACTAATAGTAACTCATATACTATCATTTATGCTTCGGTAATGGTTGTTATCGTAGCATTCCTGTTGGCCTTCGTCAATTCTTCTTTGCGTGACCTGCAGGGTAAGAATGTGGAACTTGACACTAAAAAGCAGATCCTTTCTTCTTTGGGAATCAAGAATGTACAGGATGCAGCTGCTGAGTTTGCAAAGGTGGTGAAAGCGGATATGGTGGTTGCCGAAGACGGTACACTGACTCCGTACGAAGGTGCTTTCGTTACTTCTTTCGAAAAAGAATATAAGGAAAATGGCCGTGCTCATCTGTTCGTTTGCGAAATCGATGGTCAGACCAAATACATCATCCCGGTTTACGGTGCGGGTCTTTGGGGCGCTATCTGGGGCTATGTAGCACTGAATGAAGATAAGAATACTGTTTACGGTACTTACTTCTCTCACGCTTCTGAAACTCCGGGTCTGGGTGCTGAAATCGCTTCTGAACATTTCCAGAGCGAGTTCAAGGACAAGAACGTACTGGAAGACGGTGCCATTGCACTGGGCGTTGTGAAAAACGGTAAGGTAGAAAAACCTGAATATCAGGTGGACGGTATCTCTGGTGGTACCATCACTTCTGTAGCTGTGGACGCCATGCTGAAGAGCTGCATGGGACAGTATACCAAATTTTTAACTGCTAACGAATAATTTAAGGAGGAGATAATAAGATGGGAAGTTTATTTTCAGCTAAAAACAGAGAAGTATTTTCTACTCCGTTAGGTTTGAACAACCCGGTTACTGTGCAGGTATTGGGTATCTGTTCTGCATTGGCCGTTACTTCAAAACTGGAGCCGGCTATCGTGATGGGTCTTTCTGTAACAATCATTACTGCTTTCTCAAACGTGGTAATCTCTCTGTTGCGTAAGACAGTGCCTAACCGTATCCGTATCATCGTGCAGCTGGTAGTTGTGGCTGCGCTGGTAACCATTGTAAGTGAACTGCTGAAGGCTTTTGCTTATGACGTAAGTGTACAGCTTTCAGTTTACGTAGGTCTGATCATTACCAACTGTATCCTGATGGGACGTCTGGAAGCCTTTGCCATGGCCAATGGTCCGTGGGAATCTTGTCTGGACGGTATCGGAAACGGTCTGGGATATGCAAAGATTCTGGTAATTGTTGCGTTCTTCCGTGAATTGCTTGGCTCAGGAACCTTGCTGGGATTCAATATCCTGAACTACGATTTCATGAAGGAAATCGGTTATGTGAACAACGGTCTGATGCTGATGCCGCCGATGGCACTGATCATCTGCGCTTGTCTGATCTGGTATCAGCGTGCGAAACATAAAGAATTGCAAGAAAAGTAATCACTAAATAGAACAAAAGAAAATGGAACATTTATTAAGTTTGTTTGTCCGTTCAATTTTTGTGGACAATATGATTTTTGCATTCTTCCTGGGTATGTGTTCATACTTGGCTGTTTCGAAGAATGTGAAGACTGCGCTTGGTCTGGGTATCGCCGTAACGTTCGTATTGGTGGTTACACTGCCTGTAAACTACCTGTTGCAGACAAAGGTGCTGGCTGCCGACGGTATCTTGGGTATTGATTTGAGCTTTTTGAGTTTTATCCTCTTTATTGCCGTAATTGCTGCAATCGTACAGCTGGTGGAAATGATCGTGGAACGATTCAGTCCGTCTCTGTATGCTTCTTTGGGTATTTTCTTGCCGTTGATCGCTGTAAACTGTGCCATCATGGGTGCGTCTCTGTTCATGCAGCAGCGTATCGGACTGAGTGCTTCTGATCCTAAGTTTATCGGAGGTATCGGTGATGCCATTGCATATGCACTGGGTTCTGGTCTTGGCTGGTTGCTGGCTATCGTAGGTCTGGCTGCCATTCGCGAAAAGATGGCTTACTCGGATGTGCCTGCTCCGTTGAAAGGACTGGGTATCACATTTATCACTGTAGGCTTGATGGCAATGGCATTTATGTGTTTCTCTGGTTTGAATATCTAATTAAGAAAGGAATAAGACAATGGATATGAATTTTATTTTAGCAAGCATTGGAGTATTCCTGGTGACTATTCTGGTGCTGGTCGTTATCCTGTTGGTTGCCAAGAATTTCTTGGTAGCATCGGGTAAGGTGAAACTGACTGTAAACGGTGAAAACCAGTTGGAAGTGGAGTCGGGTTCGACACTGCTGAATACATTGGCTGTAAACAACGTGTTCTTGCCTTCTGCTTGTGGTGGTAAGGGTTCTTGCGGTCAGTGTAAATGTCAGGTAGTAGAAGGTGGTGGTGAAATCCTGCCTTCTGAGGTGAGTCATTTCAGCCGTAAGCAGCAGAAAGACCACTGGCGTCTGGGATGTCAGGTGAAGGTGAAAGGAGATATGGCAATCAAGGTTCCTGAATCTGTAATGGGTGTGAAGGAATGGGAATGCGAGGTTATCTCTAACAAGAACGTGGCAACCTTTATCAAGGAGTTCATTGTGGCTTTGCCTAAGGGTGAACACATGGACTTTATCCCGGGATCTTATGCACAGATCAAGATTCCTAAATATGAAATGGATTACAACAAGGATATCGATAAGGATCTGATCGGTCCGGAATATCTGCCGGCATGGGAAAAATTCGGTTTGTTTGGCTTGAAGTGTAAGAACGAAGAGGAAACTATCCGTGCTTACTCTATGGCTAACTATCCTGCAGAAGGTGACCGTATCATGCTGACGGTACGTATCGCTACTCCTCCGTTCAAGCCGAAAGATCAGGGTCCTGGATTTATGGATGTAATGCCAGGTATCGCTTCTTCTTATATCTTTACGCTGAAACCGGGTGACAAGGTAATCATGAGTGGTCCTTATGGAGATTTCCATCCTATCTTCGATTCTAAGAAGGAAATGATGTGGGTAGGTGGCGGTGCCGGTATGGCTCCGTTGCGTGCTCAGATCATGCACATGACTAAGACTCTGAAGACTACAGACCGTAAGATGTCTTACTTCTACGGTGCACGTGCGCTGAACGAAGTGTTCTATTTGGAAGACTTCCTGCAGTTGGAAAAAGAATTCCCTAACTTCTCATTCCACTTGGCACTCGACCGTCCGGATCCGGCAGCTGATGCTGCAGGAGTAAAATATACTCCGGGATTCGTTCATCAGGTAATCTATGAAACTTATTTGAAGAATCATGAGGCTCCTGAAGACATCGAATACTACATGTGTGGTCCTGGACCGATGTCTAAAGCTGTAGTAAACATGCTGGATAGTCTGGGTGTTGAACCTTCTTCTATCATGTATGATAACTTCGGTGGATAAGTTTAATACTTAATTATAGTGTAGGTGGGTACATCGTAAGGTGTACCCACCTTTTTTTATGTACAAAATGTCGTTTCAATGAGTGTGTTTTTGCGATTCTGATATTGCATTTTGGTTTCCATTTTGTTAAATGTGTAAAAAAATGCTCTGTTTTTTCTCTTAAATGGTTCTTTTGTTTTGCATTTTAAAATAAAAGCAGTATATTTGTACTCGAAATGAAGCTCGAGCTTAATTAAGGTATTTAGATTGAATTAGATTTAGTTTTTAGGTAAAAGTTTTTAGGATTATGAAAAAGATTGTATTTACATTGTTGATGGGATTGGTGTGTGTATCTGCTACGTATGCAAACGGTGAAAAGGAAACTGCTGCAAAGTGGGACGGATCAATCAACAAAACAAAATTGACTAAATATTTGCAGTTGTCGTCTGACCAGCACCAGGAAGTGGCTGATATTTGTGATTACTTCCAGCAGCAGATGAGACTGGCGAACAATGCTAAAAAAGACAATGATGTAAAGGTACGTAATGCGGTTTACGGAAATTTGAAGCTGATGAAACAGACTTTGAACGAAAAGCAGTATTCTGACTATCTTCGTCTGATGGCATTGACGCTGCGCAACAAAGGAATCAGCGTAGAGAAAATGGACGCTGCAAAATAATTGACGCAAATACTTGCATGAGATTATATGAAAGAGATTTCCCGGCAGGGGAGTCTCTTTTTTTGTTTCTCTGCCTTCCTTCTGCCCGGGTGGGTCTCATTTTTTTCTTTGCTTTCATGCAGTGAATGCTTTCTGTGTTCATTTTACTATCAAAGAAGAAACAGTAATAAGATCTGAAATTATGATGAAACATTGGCTTAGATATTGTCTGGCAGGATTGATGGGTATATTTGTCATGTCCTGCAGCGAGGACGAGGGATATTCAATCGGAGATATTGGCATCGACCTGGCTACGGTGCACGTAGAGGGAGATGGGGTCTATACCTTCTCTGGGGATACATGGGGAACGATGTATCCTGCGGTCCCGTTGTTTGTGGGGTATAATCTGGTAGAAGGACAGCGTGCTTTCCTCAGGTTTAATCCTTTGTATGATAATTACGGTGGATATGATGTGGGCATCAAGGTGGAAGCAATCCGTCCGGTGCTGACCAAATCAGTTGAACAGGTAAACGAGGAAAACGAGGAGGAGTTTGGCAACCATCCGGCTTATCTGGATGAATTGTGGATATCCGGAGGCTATCTCAATGTGCAGTTCTATCAGAAGTTGCCGGTAAAAGCAAAACACAGGGTCAGTCTGGTTTATCGGGGAGAGGCTCCTCAGCTGGATGAAGATGGATATATTTGTCTGGAATACCGGTATAATACTTATGGGGATACTTTAAGTAATTCGGTGGCCAAGGAGATGGTTTGCTACAATCTGAATACACTGCCCATGAATGACGCGAAAGGAATCAAATTGCAGGTAGATGACGCGAAGTGCGGAAAAACGACTTTGGTCTTCGAAAAAAAGAATGATTCTCAGGAGGCAGGTACCAAACTGATTGGGGCATATGAAAACAAAATCTGGTAATATTTGTGAAGCGATAGCTGCATGCCGCCGGACGGACTGCTGAATCCGTCCGGCGTTTTTTGTAATGTCACATCTTCTTTACGTTTGCTAAAAGCACCATTTTGCTCCCAGTGCCAGACTCAGGTAGTCTTTGGGAGACAGGTAGCGGTTGGTGAACGCACTTATCAGATACAGGTCGCAGGTATTTAACTCGTAATAGCAGGAGAGTTCTTTCCCGAAACGGATTTTATCGGGTATTTTCCATGATATGCTTTGTCCGAATGAGATGTGAAAACGAATCTTGGTGGAGAATCCATAGTATCCGTTGGGGTATTTCTGGGGCTCTTTGGTCCAGAAATTCTCATTGATGATACTGTTGATGAACAATCCGCAGTGCAGTGGCTGAATACTGAAGTTCTTGGCAAACGGAATTCTCCAGGGAGTATACACTTGTTTGATGGTGGTGGAAAGCATGGCCGGTCGTCCGTAGGCTTTGGGGACAATTCCAAACAGCAGGTCTGTTTCCCAATGCCGTTTTCCGTATTCCCATCCTATGCCGGCGGAGCAGATTCCTATCGAACCGGCATACTGAAAAATCAGGTTGTCAGGAAGCCAGCGTCTTCCTTCTCTGGAGGGAATCTTCTGTATTTGGGGCAGGGTGTCATTCGGATATTCTTGTGGAAAGGGAGTGAATGTGCTGTCTCTTTCTGCCCGTATGCCGGTGATGCTGAAAAGGCACAGAAAAAGTAGACTAGAAATAAACTTGTTCATATTCATATCCATCTGGGGTTATCGTGAATAAAAAGTAACTTTTCTTTTTAATGTTGTCGCAACCGTAATATAAGATGCCGTCATCGTAAAGATCTGCGATTCTTGCCGTGTGGTTGTGGGCATGCAGGCAACACAGGATGCCTGGAAATCTTCTGACGAAATATCCGAATTCCTGATTGGCATTTGAATTGAATTGCTCTGAGAAGGGGGGAGCATGCATGGCAATAACTGTCCGGTCGTAGTTGCATGAGTCTGCCAGCTCGGACTGTATGTAATTGAAATCGGGAATGGGGTGGGAGTAGTCGTATTCCAGGGCGTTGGTGGAGAGACAGAGAAATTTGATCCGGTTAATAATAAAGGAATAGTTCTGGTTTCCATATAGTTGCTCGAATATCTTATCGCCACATCCCAATATGTCGTGATTGCCAATTATGGCTACGTAGGGAACGTGAAGATCGTCCATGATGTCGTGGATCCATAGAAATTCTTTTTTCATTCCGAAATCTGAAATGTCACCTCCATGGATTACAAAGTCGACGTCATTACGTTGGTTGACATGGTTGACAAAATCCTCGGTTTCGTCGTACCACCTTTGTGTGTCTCCCATCAGGATGAAGCGTATGGTGTCTTTATGGTCGCATAGTGCATGGATTCTTGCGATGTTGGTGGCATTTACTTGTGTGGGGCCATCAATGTTCCCGTCGTAGGGGTGGTATTCGATTAAATCACAGCCTGCGGTTAGCATGCAAAATGTAAAAATCAGCATCGTACTGGTGATGATTTTGTACCCGATTTTTGTGTGTAGTATGTCGATGAATGTCATAACTGTATAAAATATAGTTTGAATACTTCGTTAGATTGTTTTTCAAAAATCAAAATTAGAAAAGTTTTCTTTGAGGGTAAAGGCCTAAATGACTCTTAAAGTGTTCAATTTTATTGTTTATGCAACTTTTGCATATCCTGTTTCAGGTGTCGGTAGAATGTCATTTTTTGTATTGGATTAATGTGGCATTAAGCTATCGTGAGTATTTATTTTTCTTTTTTTATATATAATAATGTGTACTTCATTTTTGACATGGAGTTGAAGCCGAAAAAAAATGCATTGCGTAACGCTCTGTTTTACAACGTATTTTAACCAAAGTGTGAAAAAAGTCAGAAAAAAAGTCCGCATGATACTTGCAGAGCCGGAAAAAGTGCGTACCTTTGCAACCGCTTTCGAGAGGGAAAGACGTTAAGAACAGTGACATGCTGAAGCAGAGTGCAAGTGTCGGAGTGACTCCAGTTAGCTGCACCGAGTATCTTACCTTACACAGTGTAAGGGAGCGAGAAAGGGTAAGCCTGGTCATCCGGACCGCCTGAAAAACTTTTTTGAAAAAAAACTTCGAAAAAATTTGGCGGTTTAAAATAAACCGCTTAACTTTGCAAACGCTTTCGACAACAAAACGAAAGTAAAAACGAAAAGAAATAGTTCTTTGAAAGACTTTAGATAAACAAACAAGATGTAGTACAAGAAACGTCTTATATATAATGTATAGGACAGAAAGAACCGTCAATACTTTAATCAAGTAAAGAAAATAATCGGTTTCCTGAACAGAGATTAAAAAGTACTCGCAAGAGTAAAAAGATATTTTACAATGAAGAGTTTGATCCTGGCTCAGGATGAACGC